>ERZ1036407.8-NODE-8-length-275495-cov-32.516040_pt1 | contig 275495 bp, 277 predicted proteins | sample MGYA00514217_ERZ1036407 | MGnify/ENA primary metagenome ERZ1036407 (study PRJEB33795, sample SAMN09464943) | human gut metagenome | host: Homo sapiens | place: USA: Stanford, California | collected 2016-11 | study: EMG produced TPA metagenomics assembly of the... | reverse complement strand
CGGCCGGGAAAAGATATCTGACTCTTTTTTGAATGGATTTAGAACAGAAAGCGATTGAAAGAGTGAGGATGGCGTCAGAGATGTCCCTGCGACTATACGGACGCCCTTTAGTTGTAACGGACAGTGGAGGGAAAGACAGCGCGGTCTGTAGGGAAATTGTAAGACGTGCCGGGATACCATTTGAGATTCATCACAACCTGACGACAGCAGATGCACCTCAGACCATTTACTATGTGAGAGATATTTTTCACAGGTTGGAACTGGAGGGGATTACCTGCTGTGTGAATTATCCGATATACAAAGGCCAGAGAGTTACCATGTGGTCTCTGATCCCTATGAAAAAATTCCCACCGACAAGGCTGCAAAGATATTGCTGCCAAATTTGTAAAGAGAACTCCTGCCGGGAGCGGTTCATTACCACCGGTGTACGTTGGGCGGAGAGTGTGAAGCGGAAAAATAAACGAGGCGTTTTTGAAAATTTTGTCTCAGATCCCAGTAAGAAGATTATCCTGAATAATGACAATGATGAGCAGCGCATGCTGTTTGAGAGTTGCACATTAAAAGGGAAAAGAATCTGCAATCCGATTGTAGACTGGCGGGACTCAGATGTGTGGGAATATATACGCAGCGAGCGCCTGGAGCTTAATCCGCTTTATGATATGGGATTCTACCGAGTCGGCTGTTTGGGATGCCCCATGGCAGGGAAGAACCGTTGGACAGAGTTTCGTCTATTCCCGACCTACCAACGGGCATATATACGATCATTTGGAAAGATGCTGGATGTAATCCATGCTGGCGGCGGCAAAACGAAGTGGAAGACAGCGGAGGATGTTTTTTCGTGGTGGATGGAGGAAGAGACTATAGAGGGGCAGATAAGTTTGTTTGATCGAATTGAATGGTTGGGAGAAAAGGATATTTTGTAGAATCTAAGCGATATCAAGGGGGATCTAAGCATTGGGGTAGAGATTGGCGGAAAGGAATTCTCTACTTCAATGTTTACATAGATTAGAAAACCTAGTCAGAATTCTTGGATATAGGTTACTCCGGAAACATAAAAGAACAAATGTTCTCTAAATCTATTGCGATATACACAATACTAAGGTATAATAGAAATATGATGTAAATGTATAGATTTATAGAATAATAGATGGTAAAATGAAAATTACAATAGAGAGAGATGGGTGAGAGAAATGCCTATAGCGATGGATATATGCCCTCGACAAAAGACATGGGAAGAGTATAAATATGAAATCGAAGCGCTGAAAAAGTCAAATAACTGCAATTCGGAGAAAGAAGAAATTGCATTTGCCCGCTCATTTAGCTTTTCTGTCATGAAATTTCTGTGGCGAAATGTAAATTATAAAAAAAGGTGGGAGTGTAGGCAAATAAAGATTGTTTCTAAAAGGTTGGATATTTATGCAATAAGACTGGCGAAAGATATTGCAGATTACTTTATTACATTAAATATAATGGAATATGCGTATTTAATGGGCGCTATGTATACAATGCTTTTACCTGACAGCTATCGTTCAGATAATGGAGTTTACTATACACCACCGTCTATATCAGAACGTCTTCTTGATTTATTAGCAGCAGAGGGGGCAGATTGGGCAGAAGATAAAGTCTTAGATCCGGCTTGCGGAGGAGGAGCATTCTTAGTTACAGTTGCCAATCGTATGTTAGGGGATTATAGGATAAAGGAATTATCTGCAATCGAAAAAATCGAACATATAGAAAAGCATCTATCAGGTATAGAAATAGATATATTTGCAGCATGGATTACTCAGACTTTGGTTGACATACTGTTGTATTCGGAAACGATAGTGGCGGGAAGAAGGCTAAAGTCCATCGTTAAAGTTCAGGATACAATTCAATGTATTGAAACAGAGACAAGGCGTTTTGATGTAATAGTTGGAAACCCGCCATATGGTAAAATAAAGCTGGATGAGGAAACTAGAAAACTATATTCAAGATCATTATACGGACATGCAAATTTATATGGGCTATTTATTGATGCATCATTAAGGATATTGCAGTCAGGAGGTTTGGTCGGATTTGTAACGCCAACTTCGTTTTTAGGAGGGAAATATTTTTCAAATCTGAGAAAGTTATTAGTTGAGGAGAATCCTCCTTTAGCAATTGATTTTATTTCAATGCGGTCCGGTGTATTTGATCAGGTCCTTCAAGAAACGTGCCTGGTTGTTTTTGGACCTAATAGAACGCGGTGTGTAACTGCGAATAAAATTAATGTGGAAAACAATGTATATAGTGTTGAGCGAATTGGAAGTTTTCAAATTGAGGAAGGAATAAAACCATGGGTAATTGCCCGTGAACCGGCAGAGGCTAATATCGTTAAAAAAGTTAGAGGAACGAATACCACATTACAAGACTATGGATATAAAGTTTCAACAGGGCAACTGGTATGGAATCGGTTAAAAACACAGATTTATGAAGAACCAGAGTGTGGGGTAAGACCTATTATTTGGGCAGAGGCAATTTCGGTAGATGGACAGTTTAAGTTTAATTATCAATATAGACGTAAAATGAAATATATAAAAATCTCAGAAAGGCAAGAATTCTTAGTATGTAGACAAGCAGCAGTACTGGTTCAGAGGACTACTGCAAAGGAACAGAACCGAAGATTGCAGACGTGTATATTGCCACAGGAATTTATTGATAAATGGGACGGAGTTGTGGTTGAAAATCATGTAAATATTGTACATTCGATATCGGACGTCCCCAAAGTATCCCAAAAGGCATTAACGCTGATTTTAAATTCACAGACAGTAGATCGAATATTCAGATGTCTGTCTGGAAGTGTAGCAGTATCGGCTACAGAACTGCAGGCAATACCTCTACCACCAGTTGATAATTTGAAGGAATTGGAAGAAATAGCGGCAGCTGTACATAAGGCGAATACTGATAAAGAAATGCAGGAGAAGATAGAGAATATCATTTTAAAAGCATACGGGCTGGAGGATTAAAAGACATGGTTTCTGAGTGGTTATCTGGAGAATTGCCGGAGATTGAAGAGATACAGGAAAGATTAAAAGCTATTTTTCCAAGAGAAATAGACGTAAATGGTTATATAATCCGTGAAATGGGTGCAAAAACAGTATTCACAATGCTATATAGTTTTTGTGTTGATGAAGAGGAGTGGATCAGGCCAGCAACTATTACTTGTATGACGGATGAACAAGCCGTTATGCAAACGCCGGAAAAAAGAAAAGAATGGCTCGCTTTAAGCCAAAGCAAAGATGCTCCTAGAGATATACCAGGAAGGTGGTATAAACCTAATACAAGAGAACCTATAAGGGATGAGACAATAAGAGAAATGGTACGGTTGAACGCAGTTATAGAAAGAGCAGGATTAGCAACAACCTCCCCATTACCCAGGTATTCTTTGCAAGCTCAGTTTGCAGATCTTTTTAATCCTAAATTACAGGGTGAGGAATTAGATTTAGCCATTCAAAAATGGCAGGAAGACTTTTTGTCAGCAACTTCGCTGGCAAGAGTCGCGTTGTCTAAACGATTAGTTTCGGCATCATCAGATGGAGTATTAGTGAACCTTCCGAATGGTGAAACTAGAAAAATGGCTTCAGGCCCAAGTAGTGAACTTGCAAAGGCAGTTGTTGAGCAGTTTGCTAAAAAATTCATGAAAGATCCGGCAGTTATCTTAATGAGTGAGTCGGCTAAAAAGTTATTACTAAAAGATGATGATTTGTGTCAAGCAATTGGTTTTGATGTAGATGTATCTACTGTGCTCCCAGATTTGATTTTAGCGGAATTAGGAGAAAAGCAGCCGATTATAGTGTTTATCGAATGTGTTGCAAGTGATGGCCCTATTAATGATCGTAGGAAGTTGGAATTGTTAGAGTTGGCGGCGAAAGCGGGATATAAAGAAAAGGACTGTGTTTGTGTGACTGTATTTAGAGACCGCTCTAACTCCGTAAGCCGTAAGTTGGTTCCATCTATTTCTTGGGGAACCTTTATTTGGTATGCTAGTGAGCCGGATAATATTATTTACTTGCGAGAGGGAAATGAAGAAAGAGCAGTTTCTATTGGTGGATTTTTAGAACTGTAAGAAAAAAAGATGCTGGTTGAGATCAATTACTAATAGTGAGTTATAAAGGGCGGTTTGTGTAAGTGTTAAGCATACCGCTCTTGCTGTACGAAAATTAATAATATAAGGTTATATTGTTAAATGGTTTTCAAGGGGGAGTGTAAAAATGGCTAAATATACAGATGATGATATACGCAAAGCATCAAAAATTACATGTAAGATGGCTGGAGAATATTTAGGCATATCTTCGATGGCGGTTAGTATTGGTATGAGAAACAATCTTTTACCAATAGGGTTTGCGATTCATAATGAAGAGAGGGATCGATCATATTCAGAAAGCTGGAGCTACCATATTATTGGGGAACGTTTGATAGCATATAAATACGGAAAAATTACAGAGGTTCAGGTTCAAGGTATAGAGAAGAATCTACAAACTATTATTGAACAATTTCAGGAAATGAAGAATGATCTGGTTTTTATATTAAGCGAAGACGCAAAATAGGAGACATTGATTTGTTTGAATATGCGTTTTCGCTTTTTGCCTATAGTACAAAAGAAGGGGAGGTAGATAGTGATGGAGAATACGATAAAGATTAATAGACAGAAATTGTATGATGAAATATGGGAAATATCTGCCTCCGGTGTAGCAAAGCAATATGGATTAAATTATGCTAAACTGCTACAAAGCTGTAAAGATTATGAAATCCCGATCCCACCATCGGGGTATTGGACAAAAATAGCTTGTGGAAAAGAGGTAAGTAAGGCACCCTTGCCACAATCTGATATAGATGAGATAGAAGTGCTAAAGCAAGGGGTATCACGGAAAGAAAAACGTCAACCGGAACCTACAGAGAAAATTGTTAAAGAATCAGATGAAAAATCAGAAAACAATAAAAATGATAAGGTTAAGGCTATTGAAGAAATAAAAGAATATGAATTGGAAGTATTGCCAGATGTATTGAATTTTTTAGATGATGAGGAACGGACAAAGGTTATAGAAATAGCTAAAGCATTAACAGTACAAAGCAATTCGCGTCCACATCCTAAATTGGTTGCTTATCGTAAGAAAATATCTGATTGGAAAAAACAGGAGGCAGACAGAAGAGGGAGATATCATTCTAGTCGAGATGATATACCCTTATTTGTAAATGATGTTTCGGAAAGTTCGATGGGAAGAATTTATGATTTTATGAATGCCCTTTTTCAAGCAGTCGAACAGCTTGGGGGAGTTATCTATGAAGATTTAACTGTTAAAATTCGAGAGGATAAGGTGCGGTTTAAAATAGTGGAATCCATGGATAAAGTTCCTCATCAAATGACGAAACAAGAGGCTAGAGATTTGCTAATCTATAAAGATGCGCAAAAGCAGCACCGCTGGGCGTCTGAGCCTAGAATACCAAAAACTGATAATGTATATAATGGGAAAATTCGGATTGTTTTTTCAGATGGTAAATATTTTAAAGACAGTACAAAGACGAGACTAGAGAGCCAAATAGGGGAAGTTTTGATTTATATGTATCAATTGTCGGAAGAGTTACGTTTGGAGCGTGTAAAGCGGGAAGAAGAACATAAATTATGGGTAGAGAAACAAAGGCTAGCTGAGGAACGTAAGCAGAGACTTGAAGATGAAAAAAGAAATACTAGGGTTCTTCTAAATCGGGCAAACGATTATGAGATGGCCTGCAAGATTAGAACATACATAAGTGCTGTCACACAGTCTCAGCCGCTTACAGAAGAAATGATTAAATGGATTAAATGGGCTTCGGATAAAGCTGATTGGTTTGATCCTATCGTTAGTCGTGAGGACGAATTCTTTGGGAAAAGAGAACATGATAAAGCGGATGATGATAAGAATATATTTACTAGAAATCGTTATGGGTATTAGTGAGACTGATATTTATAGTAGTAAGTATAAAAATTAATAAAATGGGGGTATGATAATGTATTTATCTTTACTGAAAATCAGCAATTTTAGATGTTTTGATGACAGTGAACATATTATCAGTTTTAATCCGGGTTTAACCATACTGGTTGGTGAAAATGATTCAGGTAAATCAGCGATAATGGATGCAATCAGAATTGTTTTAGGCACAACTGATCTGGGGTGGATTCGCATAGAGACAGATGATTTTTATAAGGAAGATATTTCTTTGGAAATAAGTATTATGTGTAAATTTTCAAATTTGTCATCTGAAGAACAGGCTTCATTCTTGGAGTGCTTGACATATGAAGATCAAGAAAAATCAAAGGTGCCTTGTCTTTATTTACATTGGAGGTGTAAATATTTGACATCATTTAAACCGCCACGTCCTATTTCATCAATATCTACGGGAAAAGACGGAAATGGCCCTGTACCGTCAGCAGAGGCACGGGAACTGCTTCGCGTTACTTATCTACGGGCGTTGAGAGATGCGTATAGTGATATGCAGTCGGGAAAACATTCACGATTATCTCAAATTGTTCATAATATTTCAGGATTAAATAATGGTGAAAACGAATTTCAAGAAGGCATGGATTTGCACAAATTATCGTTAATTGGTATCACCAATTTATCGAATAGTTTATTGGAAGCCCATTCAGCCATTAAAGCCGTAAATGAAAATTTGACAGAAATTCTAAGTAGTCAAATGTTACTTAAAAAGGATACTATTAAAACTAGATTTGAAGTGGCTGGGACTAATAGCAATGATCTACAAAAAATGATAACTCTTCTCGAAAAACTCGACTTAGCCGTAGATAAAAATGCAAGTGCTATGCAGGGGAAGGTTGGATTAGGCACAAGTAATATCATGAGTATGGCATGTGAATTGCTTTTACATAGAGAAGCCGAAGCCGCAAAAAAATCCTCTTTTTTGCTTGTTGAAGAACCGGAGGCACATGTACACGCGCAAAGACAATTGAAACTGATTCAATCACTAGAAAATGAGGCGGAAAGCAAAAATCAACAGATTATTATGACAACACATTCTCCATTATTAGCTTCGGTTGTTAAACTGGGGAATATAATATTAGTAAAAAATGGACAAGTGTTTCCGATGGCAGAAGGGCATACCAAGCTAAAAAAAGATGATTATAAATTCTTGGAGAAATATTTGGATGCAACTAAAGCAAATTTGTTTTTTGCAAGAAGTGTAATTATTGTTGAAGGTCCAGGAGAAGCATTATTACTTCCTACAATCGCAAAATTACTGGGGCGCAATTTTACAGATTTTGGAACATCATTGGTTGATGTAAGAAGTACAGGACTGCGTCGCTATGCAGGTATTTTCCAACGTGTTGATGGTGATACTCTACTGGATATTAAAGTTGCTTGTGTTACTGATAGAGACATAATGCCAGACTGTGCTCCGCATATTTGTATAAATGACGAATATACATTAGATCCAACGTCATGGCCCAAGAAGAAATATAGAAATTGGAGAGCGGAAGCTGATTTTACGCCAGAAGAAGCAGCTTCTCATATCAAAGATATCAAACAAAAAGCTGATGGACAACAGGTTTTAACATTCGTTGCTGATCATTGGACGTTAGAATATGATTTGGCTTTTGCAGGTTTGCAGTATACTAACATGAAAGGGGCATTGATAAAAGCAATTGTAAAAGTAAGTTATGTTGAAAAAAATTGGGTTGACAAGATAAAATCTATAACAGCAGATATTGATAAGTTACCTACTCTTGAAGAGAAGTCATCTTATTTTTATAATTTCTTTGCTGGAAAAATCGCATCCAAAGCGGACTTTGCTCAACAGTTTGCGTTTGAATTGGAAGAAACATTTACTGGAAAATTGGAAGAGTTGAATGAGGCATTGCCATCATATTTGGTAGAGGCCATAAAATATGTCACAGAGGAATAGAGATGGGGATTGATAGACTAAAACAAATAGAAATTACAGACGAGGATGTTACATGGGTTGAATCTATAATGGGCTTCCGTTTTGATGGTAACAGATCTGATATTATCAAAAATTTGGAATCAATAGATATTCAAGCATTCCCGGGAAGTGGAAAAACAACTATACTGATTGCTAAATTGGCGATATTGGCAAAGAAGTGGTCATATACTAATGCGGGAATATGTGTTTTGTCCCATACAAATGTTGCCCGTGAAGAAATTGAGGAGCGATTAGGTAATACGGATATAGGGAAAAAGCTTTTGATGTATCCACACTTTATTGGTACCCTTCATTCCTTTTTTGATACCTTTGTTGCTTTACCTTGGCTCCGTTCTAATGGCATTTCCATGAATTTAATAGATTCAAATATTGTTAAAGAACAGCGATGGAGCAAAGTTCCCTATAAAGCAAAATTGTATTTAGAACATTTGCATGTTAATGAACAAATTTGTAGTCATAGCGGTGAAATAGGTCAGATTAATTTACCTTCAACAAACAAATATTATCAAACTATATTAGACATAATACAAGAGTCTCAACAAAATGGGAATTTTACATTTGATGAGATGTTGCTATATTCCAAACAGGCGTTGGAAGAGTGCGATTCTTTATCTATTGGCCTACAACAGCGGTTCCCAATTGTTTTTATTGATGAAGCACAAGATACCAATTCATTTCAATGGGAATTGCTTCATAAAGCGTTTCCAGAGTTGGATGGTATAACAATTCAACAAGGATTTGGCGACCGTAATCAAGCAATTTATAATTATGTTAATGAAGTTGTCGATAAGCCGGAATTTCCAAGGATAGCACCGTTAATACTTAACGAAAGCCAAAGATTTGATAATAGGATAGCTCGTTTAGCCAATACGGTAGCTGTTTCGTCTGAGCAAATGATAGGTACACAAAATGAATTTACTGAAAGAGAAAGTTGCCATACTATTTATTTGTTTTCTAAAGATAAGGCTCCACAAGTAATTGAGGAATTTGGACAGCTTGTTTTAAATACATTCTCTGACGCGGAATTATTAAAAAATAGAAAGGCTGGCTGTCACGTTGTAGGTATGGTTCATGTTAAGAAAGATGATACCTCTGAAAAACAGTTTCCCAAAGGTATATATGATTATTGGCCATGTTATGAGGCAAATAAAATGAGCAAGAATACAAACCCGAATCGACTAATAGAGTATATTAGAATGGGACGTTACGAGTTTGAAAAGAATGGAGAATTATGTGGTTTTATAGACTGGAGTGCAAGAGGTATTCGGAGACTGATTAATATAACAAAGGGTCAAAATTTTATAATAGCAAACAATAATCCCTTTTCTGCAATCGCTAAACAACTTCCGGAGGAAAAACAATTGGCAATAAGAAAAGACTTTTTTCGGTTGTTTGCTGCGGATATCTCAACTGAGGAAAATTGGGGAAATATACAGTGTATTATAGAAGATATTTTGGACCAGTTTGATTTGAAGATAAATAGTAAAGCAAAAAGCTTTGTTTTATGGACAGCAGCCACTGATTTAAAATATGATGATCAGGAGAAAACGTTAAAAGTATTACCTAACCATTACATTTACAGGGAAAAGAATAGTGAGCGGTGTGTTGATTTGGAATTTGGCAGTATTCATTCAGTAAAAGGAAGGACACATTTGGCAACTTTAGTTTTGGAAACTTTTTCAAAAGCGCACAATATGAAAAAGATATTAAAATATCTGTGTGATAAGCCACCAAAATCAATAGGGGCCAACCAAAGTCGGTTGAAATGTCAGTATGTAGCCATGACACGTGCAAAAGCACTATTATGCCTTGCTATTCCGATAGAGTTCGTAGATGATAAAGCGCAGGAATTACTGGAGGCTGTAGGCTGGACAATTAAAATAATTAGCTAACACACTGTTAATAATAAAGCTCTTGAGGTAACGTTTCTTAAGGGCATTATTATTGGCAGTGCTCATCACCAATAAAATTTTTCTCTTTCTGGAGATGCGTGAATATATCTAAGTCCTAAAATATGGTACAATCGGATAAGTAAGTCGTGAAGCAGATTTAAAAATTTAACAATATAGTTTATGAATTGTTTGGGCAGGAAGTATTATGCTTCCGCCAAGGCTAAACTATACTTTTCGAGTATCCGAATCACAGCTTCTAAGAATTGTGAGACCTTCTGCCTTTTAGAGAAAAGAGACCCGTAATTATATTAGAAACTCTACTATTATATTTATGAGAGTTGCCACAAGAAGTATGAAACTCTTTTCACTATAAAAAAGGGAAATATATGTACTGCTTGGCTGACTGGGTTATGGTGATTTGGGGCATATATCCAAATGATGCGATAGAAGCAACTGGTTTTAAGGACGATTTGGGAACGAATAAAAAACAAAGCAAAATATTTGAGCTCTTAGAATTGATTGATGGGAAGAGCGTTTGATTTTATAAATAAATTAGAATGATATGCAGAGGATAAGGGAGTATGAAAGCAATAAATATATATACATATTCAAGAATACAAGAAGATATGGCTACTGAATTCGAAAATATTCTGTCACAAAGGACAAAAAAACTAAATGTAAAATCACAAGAATTTGAGGCAATAAAAACCCTTGTTAATTTGTTACTAGATATAGGTGCTGAAGTAAGGGATTTTGAAAATTTTTTTGCTTCATTTATAATAGAGCAGATTGGAAAAGAATTTGATTTGATAAAACTTGATAAGGATAATCTTGTTTTAAATATTGAATTAAAAAGTGAAGATGTAGGTGTAGAGGCTATTCAAAATCAATTAGAAAAGAATAAATATTACCTGAAACATTTAGCACCAAATGTGCAATTGTATACTTTTGTTGAATCCACAAAAGAATTATATAAATATACCCAAAGTGGAATTCGTCTCGTTGAGATGGATGACTTAAAAGATACTATGCAGTTATTTCAAACGAGTCTTGGGGAGAATATCGAATCTTTGTTTCAAGCGAATAATTACCTGATTTCTCCGTTGAATACACCTCAAAAATTTATGTCTGGTGATTATTTTTTGACGAATCAACAACATGATATAAAGAAAAAAATAGTAAATTTGATTTTGCTTAATGATAGAGAACACATTTTAGGGATAACAGGAAAAGCGGGAACAGGCAAGACACTTTTGTTATATGATACGATTAAAGAAATAGCAGAAAGAGGCTCAACCTGTTGCCTGATTCATAGCGGTATTTTATGTAATGGACACAAAGTCCTAAATATGCAATGGAAGAATGTGGATGTTTTTTCGGCAAAAGAACTGAATGGTGATGGAGCGAAAATCTTAAAAAAATATCAATATATATTTGTAGATGAATCTCAAAGGATCTATACATCAACATTTGAAAAAATAATAGAGGAAGTGAGTTCTGAATCTAAAACTGTAATTTTTGCTTATGATTATGTACAGTCGTTATCAAAAACGGAGGAAAATAGAAACATTCCATCTATGCTGCAAAAAGTTGATGGATTTATGGAATATATGTTATCAGATAAAATTAGAACAAGTAAAGAAATAGCTTCTTTTACAGGAACACTGATAAATTTGAATAACCGGGCAAGAGGATATATGGATTATTCAGATATTGATGTACTGTTTGCGAATAGTACAGAAGAGGCAATGAAGCTGATTTACTTGTATGATGAGAAGGGATATGTATTTATTTCATATACGCAATCACTGTACTATAAGAATTCGATTGACTTATATCCTAGCACTTATGATACACATCATGTTATAGGACAAGAATATGATAAAGTCATGATTATGATGGATGAAAACTTTAGATATGACAAAGAGAGAAGGATACAAGGAAAAGAGCATCCAAATCCAGATTTGCTATTTTATAAGTTATTGTATCAGGCGATTTCTCGTGCAAGAGAAAAACTGTGTATATTGGTGGTAGGAAACTACAAACTATTTTCCGATATTTTGAATATAAAGTATGATATGTTATCTAGGTATCAATATAAAGAAAATCGTACAAATATAACCTTATCAGTTAAAAAATTGAATCGACTTACTAAAAAGATTAAAGATGAACTTCCAGAGGTACAGGCATACGATGCTCTTACGATTTCTGAAGCAGTGGATATGATAAATGATGAATTAATGGGAGCTGAATTAAAGAAAAAGGTTGTACGAAATGGTATAAAATTATTGAAAATAATACAGAAAAAATTGGAATTTGAAGAGATTTATGAATTCATATCTAATTATTGTGAGTATCTAGAAGAAATTACAATTCCATAGGATTGAATTTCTGGTTTGTAGAAATAAGCAAAGTTACGATTTAGATAATGTGATTTTGTATTTAAATTATAGGTTGAAAGAAATTCTGAAACATTATAACTTACAGGCAATCATTGCGGATGGTTTTAAAAAGAATAATGACCGCGCCGTAAGGATTTCGCAAATGGGCAGGGCAGATTGTTAATGCGTATACGATTCAGGACTGGACGATGGACAAAGAGCGCTCCAAAAGGGTATATGTTCACCGACGAATATTTTGAATGTTAATTGGAGAATGTTCGTGAGATATATCTGTCTGAGCACAAGTTATATCAGAAGGTTACGGATATCTATGCCACAGCGTTTGATTACAACAGGATACTAAGACTACCTGGCAGTTTTTTTGAATGGTATAGAATACATATTCCGATATCGGAATATGTATAAAATGCAATGGGCGATACATCGTCATACAGCAGCAGAATTGATTGTAGAGCGTGCAAAAACAGAAAAAGAACATATGGGCCTGACAACATGGGAATCAACGCCAGATGGGAAAATCGTCAAAGCAGATGTTATTGTTGCTAAAAACTATCTGAGCGAAAAAGAAATGAACTATTTAGAGAGGATCGTTTCATTGTATCATGACTATGCAGAGTTACAGGCGAAACGAAGAATACCGATGAGTATGGAGGACTGGGCCAAGCGTCTTGACGGTTTTCTAGAGTTTAATGAGAACGAATTGCTTATGGGACCGGGAAAAGTCAGTTCGGAATAAGCAAAGCTTCATGGAGAGACGGAGTTTGAAAAATATCGCATTGTTCAGGATCGCTTATTTATGTCGGACTATGATAAGTATTTGTTAGAATTAGAATATCAAGCAGAGCAAAGTGATGACTAAAGTTGATTATAGCATTTCCGCTTGGGGAGAATTACGCCCTCCCGCCATCATTATTATCCACTCAACAAATGTGGAAACCGTCGTGGAACTATCACGTAAAACCAATGGTTAACAGGCCTATTTGCTCTTGTTTTGGTTGCCTTGCCTACCATTTGCCTACGCTTTTTTGAGTGGTAGGCAAGGTTGCTATGATATAGCATCTGCCAGGATTACAATGGCATCGTTCTGCATTTTCTCCGTGTTAAACACATAACGGTCCATGGTGGTCTTGATGTCCTTGTGGCCCAGACGCTCCATGACGGTCTTGGGCTGGGCGCCATTCTCCGCCAACAACGTGCCGTGAGTATGACGTAGGCAATGGCTGTGGAACAGAGGATTTCCCAATTCTTCATGGATGACCTTGGCACAGTACTTGAAAGAGTATGGCGTCAACAGCTCGCCGTTTTCTTTGGCGCTTATTGGCATTATTTCCTTGCCAACAATTTTGACGTTGGAAGGAGCCTGAAAGATTAAGCCATCGTCCATTTGATACGTCTTTGTAAAATACTGGCCGTATCGGAGCATGTTCTTTTTGCGATTATGGATTTCTGTTTTCAGAATTTTTTCATATTCCGGGAGTATTTTTATAGTCCTGACAGAGTCATATTTTGGTGGCCGGTAATACCATTTTCCGCCTTCGTTGGTAAGTTGGTGCTGGATGGTTATGGTGTGGCGCTCGAAATCTACGTCATGTAGCAAGTCAATGCCGTAAGCCTCTCCCAGGCGCGTGCCACAATGGTATCCGGTCATGAGTGGTATGTAAAAATTACTATCCGGCCCAAAACGCTCAATGATGGCCGCAAAGTCATCTTTGACACAGATATATTCTGTGTGTGCCTTGGCCTCATCAGACATAACTATCTTCGGTATTCTGGCATAATCACAGGGGTTGTACTTGATGTATTTACAGGGATATACCGCGTATCCCAGGGCACCAGACAGGCAGGATAAGGTATTTTTAACCATGCTCCTGGAATAGCCTTGACGCTTCATTCCGTCAATCCATTTTTGGATAACATCTGTCTCCAATGATGCCAGCCGGTATTTTCCGAATGCCGGTTTTAGATGCACACGGATTTTCTTTTCATAATCCTTTTGTGTATTGTAACTGAGATTGGTTTTGACATAATTATCATACCAATAATCCAGATAATCAGATACGCTGATGTCCGAAGGGGTAAACCTGCGGCCAGCAGAGTCATAATCCGCCTTAGCTTGGGTGCCGGCAGTGATGGCCTCGGCCTTGGTGCGGTATCCACCATGGCTGATAGGGTTGCGTTTTCCGTTGATTTTAGCGCCTTCAAAGGACCATTCCCAAGTGGAGCCGCGTTTCCTTGTGCGTAGTTGTCCCATATACCATTCCTCCTTGTGCTGTTGCGATATCGCAACAAAATTTGGGTATAAAAAATACGCCCTCTTGCCAGGACGCTCCAGGAATGATATAATCAGATTGTTCAGAACTGATGATATCTTCCGGAGCAGTCCGGCAAGAGAAATCTATGTGAAAAGCTTCTGTGTTACCAGCACAGGGGCTTTTTCATATTATGAATTTAATAACTGTTTTTTCTTAGTTTCAAACTCTTCTTCGGATATGGCTCCCATATCCAATAATTCTTTCAGAGCTTTAATTCCCTTGAGGGCATCTGTGGTATTTTTAGATACTTCGGCAACTGATTGTTCTTCTTTGATTTGGAAACACCTTATTTGAGCATCTATTTCAGTAGTGCAGGCTATGGAAATAGGGAATGTCATTCCATCATCAATGCGCCGAAGTTTCAAAACCGCGGTTCCGGCTTGCTCAATATGCTGTGTCATTTGCCTGGAGTTAGATGACATATTTCCCTGTGTAGTAGATTTACCTTTACTTCCGGCACCGATTGCTGCCCCTACTGCTGTTCCGATTCCAGGCATCAATAAAGTACCTACGACAGCCCCCGCTGTCATTTTTCCGGCCTTTCCTTTTTTGACTGTCTGACTGCTACTGATTCCGGTGGTTTGTGTATTCGTCATGGAGCCATAAAGAGGTCCGTCCCAAGAATAATCTAGCAATTCATAAAGTCTATTTTCATCAACTCCAAAATAAACCAAGCCGTCTTCCTGGCGTTGTCGGATGGTGCAGGATCCGTTCATGCCAGCAGGCCCATTTTTAACAGTGATGAACGCGCTGACCTGGCTTTGTCTTCTGGTAGCCAGCTGTCTTTCTGAATCCTTCTTTGCTAATTCATTCTTTACCAAACCCGTTGCACCATCGGCGGCGCTTTTCATCAAATCTTTAAGTCCCATAACGAAACCTCCTCAATGTATATACTATTACAATGACTGTGCCCTCAAAGAATCCAGAATTATTCTCGTTGGTGACAGCAAATCATTAAATGGATATGGTTCCTGGCTGGCCTTAGCATCGCATATAGGACAGATACAGTCACCAGGTCGGTTATAAAAAGTTCGTCCACAGTAGAAACATTCGGTCTCAGCACAAATAAACTTTTTAGACTCGGATTTATAAAAGTAGCTATACATTTCCCAATCAACCGGATACATTTTATGTGTGGCTCTGCGATACCATCTGCGGTAAGCGGCAAAGGCATTATGAGCAGCTTCGTCCGACAATCCGAAATGTCTATGCACATCCCAAGCACTTTCACAATGGCAATAATGGATTACCATACTGGGAGCCAATACGTAGCTTGCAAAACAATTGGCCTCTTTCTCATAATAGTCTGCCTTGTACGGATGCTCAAGCACTATATGCCCCAACTCATGGGCCAGTGAGAAGATAATCCTATCTAATGGCTTTTCCTCATTGTAAGCAACTGTCCTGCTAAATGGTTCAGTGTATGCCTCGTCAGAACAGGAAGCACATAATTCATATACTTCTGGATTCTTTTCTTTCAATTCGCTGTATGTATAGACATGATATCCATACTTTTTTATGGCTGAAATACAGTCAAATGGAAATTTCTTAAATTCACAAAAGATATATGTTTCTAGTACTTTTTTCAGTATAAAATCGTGATTCAATCAAATCAGTCCTCATTATTTATTTCGGACAGTAGTTTGATTAGACGCATTTTCTGTTCAACAGACATCTGCTTACCATTTCTTGCCACAAGGCGTTCCACATCCGCATAAGTGGGTTCTGGAACCACCTTCTTTTCTCTATCATCAAAGTCATCAAGCGACAACCCAAGAACATGAGCGATAGACTTAAGCGTTTCAAGTTTTGGGTCTTTTGTGGCACCGCTTAATATCTTATTCAACGTTCCCAAAGGGACTCCAGATTTTTCAGATAATTCCTCCGTGGTCAATCCTAACTTTTTTTTGTATTCTGCAATTTTCTCCAGTCCCATCCTTAATCCCTCCTACGGTAATATTTTACCGCCAAACGGTTTTTAAGTCAAGCGAATTTTACCGTTAACGGAAAGAAAACGTAAAAAACGGGTTGACTTTTACCGTTAATGGATATATACTTTCAATAAATAACCGTCAACGGATAGAAGGGAGGATAACATGTACTACCGTTTGAAGTTTGAAATTAGCAAAAGGGGATTTACAATAGAAAAATTCTCACTTTTGCTTAATATTTCAGAAAAATCATTGCGGAATAAAATTAAGGGGTCAACAGAGTTTTCCTGGTCGGAAGTACTAAGAATTCGGGATTTGATTGACCCTACAATGTCCTTAGAGGAATTATTTAAAAAAGAGGACAAAATTGCCTAAACAAACACATGTTCGATAGAGACAACTATACCACTATCATATGCGTGTGTCAATGGGAAGGGGTGGAAAAGGAAGGAGGATATAGATAATGGTAGAACCATACAAACCGTTGTACACGGTGGAGGAAACAGCAACCGTACTTATGACGAACACGGATACCGTATATAGCCTGATTAGAAAAGGGAGCCTGCGAGCATTAAAACTGGGGCGGATAAAGATTCGGGGAAGCGATTTGGAGCAATTCATTGAAGATTATCCAGTATTCCAAGGGGAGGGACAAGCCAATGACAAAAGTAACTGAGTTAGCCATCCGCGCCAGAGCAGCGGTCCAGTATCCCGGCTGGCGTGTGGATTTTGTGGGGCCGGCCACCATAGCACTGACTCATGTCATGGGCAGGGAGCGGGTGATTGAGGTACGGCGACGCAGGAGGCGCCGAGACGGCCCAATCATGAGGGCAGCTAAGTGGATTGTGCCGGCGGTCATCTGGCTGCTGGGGATGTGGATGGTATCTATCGTGGTCATGGCGCTGGCCATGGGCGTGAGACTATGAAGGGAGGTGCAGGGAAATGTACAATCCACAGGAAGAGCTGCAGGCCATCCTGGATTTATTAGGGGAATGGCGGAATAAGAACGGGATAGGGTATGTAACAATGCACATTGGTGAGGATGACTTCGGTAGCGCGTATGACTGGAATGGTGTGACCTTATACGAGGCCAGAGGATACTATGGTGCACAGAAAAAGGACCCCAGCGGCGGCAACCGCGAAGAGGTCCAATAACTAAAAAACAACACACCCTTATTATAAGGGAGATATCGGAGGATTACAAGGTGGCAATTTCTAAAACTTATTACCCTGGCAGCCATGTAAAGATTACAGCACCATTTTTTACATTGGTATGCAGTTGTGGCCTGCGGCACTGGTCCCTGCTGGGCGAGATTACACCATGTCCAAACTGCGGGAAGTTAATGAGATTGGAAGGTGAACAAGATGTCAGTAAGCAAGCGCATATTTAAAAGCCGGGAGGAATGGCTGGAAGGACGTAAGGGACATATCGGCGGCTCTGATGCCAGTGCTTGCGTGGGGATGAACCCTTACAAAGACAATGTGCAGCTTTGGGAAGAAAAACGTGGCTTGGTTATTCCGGAGGATATATCGGACCGGGAATACGTCAGGTATGGTACCGAGGCGGAAAAGTATCTGAGAGCTTTATTCGCCATGGATTATCCACAATACCGAGTGACCTATGACGAGGATAACATGTTTACAAATACGGCCTATCCGTGGATGCATGCCTCCCTGGATGGCGAGCTTGTGGATAAGAATGGTCGCCGCGGAATCCTGGAAATAAAGACCACCAATATCCTGCAAAGTATGCAGCGTGAGAAGTGGCGTGACCGGATACCGGATAACTATTTCTGTCAGGTGCTGCATTACCTGGCCGTGACGGAATATGATTTTGCAGTCCTTAAAGCCCAGCTCAAAAGTGAATGGGGCGGGGAGTTGCGGATTACAACCAAACATTATTTTATAGAGCGAAAGGACGTTGAGGAGGACATCAAGTATCTGGTTGAGGCCGAAAGGCGGTTCTGGGACTGTGTGGTCACGGGACGCAGGCCGGATCTGATTCTCCCGACGATATAGGTGAGGGATGGAACTGAAAATTTACAACCCGCAGGAAGATGGGTTTGTCCAGAAAATCGAATGGAACTATGAGGAACTTAAGGCGGAGGTTTCAACTGCCGCGGATGAGTATGCTGCGTCTGTGTACACGGATGAAACCATCAAGCAGGCTAAGGCAGATAAGGCCAAGCTTAATAAATTTATAGAAGCCTTGACTGGAACCCGGACGAAAGTCAGGAAGAAGCTCCTGGCGCCAGATGAACAGTTCGGGAGAGAAGTAAAGGACATTGAGGGTATTGTTCGGAAAGCCATTGATAATATAGATGGCCAGATTAAAGATTATGAGCGTCGCCAGCGCGAGGAAAAGACAGCCAAGGTCCGGGACTTTTATGACGCAAATATCCATGATATCGAAAAATATCTACCCTTTGAACGTGTAATGAAACCAGAATATGCCCTGACTTCCACCACCATGAAGTCCATCAAAGAGGAAATAACCGCTCTTATCCAGCGGGTTGACGAGGGCCTGGCTATACTGAATGAGGTGGACAGCCCATACGCCGGGGATATGAAGGAGGTTTTCCTTCGGAATTATGATATTGGCGCCGCAATGGCAGAACGGAACCGTCTGGAAGCGGCAGCACAGAAACGAAAGGAATATGAAGCGGAACAGGCCAGAAAGAAAGCGGAGCGCGATGCCAGGATAAAGGCAGAGGCCCAGGAAGTAATCAATGCAGGAAAGCGTGAGGCTGAAAAACCAATACCAGACACAAAACCTGATATCAAGTCCGATGTCCCGCAGCCCAGGATGGAGACCGTGGAGGATCCAGTGAATATCATTGATTTCCGGGTGTATGTGACAACAGGACAGGCGGCAGCACTTAAGCACTTTTTAAAAACCAACGGTATCCGGTTTGAGCCGGTACCGAAGCAGTAAGAGGAGGATAAGACAATGGCAGTAGGAAACAGTTTAACAAGCAGGACCCAGAAACAGGGATTGACTGCATACCTTGCGCAGGATGCAGTTAAGAATCAGATTAACAGTATAATCGGTGGAAAAAATGGAGCAAGGTTTATTTCCAGTATTGTATCTGCGGTTCAGGCCACCCCCGCACTGCAGGAGTGCACAAACCCCAGTATATTGAGTGCAGCACTATTAGGCGAATCCCTTAATCTTTCACCCAGTCCACAGTTAGGACAGTTTTACATGGTTCCATATGACAACAGAAGCAAGGGAGCCAAGGAAGCACAGTTCCAGCTTGGCTATAAAGGGTATATCCAGCTGGCTATCCGGAGTGGACAGTATAAAAAACTTAATGTTCTTGCAATCAAGGAGGGGGAACTGGTTCGATTTGACCCACTGAATGAGGAAATAGAGGTCAGATTGATTGAGGATGAAGTACTTCGTGAACAGGCCACTACGATTGGATACTATGCCATGTTTGAGTATGTAAACGGGTTCCGCAAGACTATGTATTGGAGCAGGAGCAAAATGGTAGCCCATGCCAAGAAATATAGCCCAGGATACAAGAAAGACCTGGAAAAAGGGACACAGTGGACATTCTGGGCAAAGGATTTTGATGGTATGGCATACAAGACGATGCTCCGGCAGCTCATTAGTAAATGGGGCATTATGAGCATTGACCTGGTACAGGCCATAGATGCGGATATGGCTGTCATCCACGATGATGGAACCAAGGATTATGTGGAGACAGATATGGACAATATAGCTGCGGAGCAGCCGGCAGTGAGTCCGGAACCGGAGGTTGGATCACAGGGACAGGAAGCCATGGAGCAGACTGTTCAGCCTGAGCAGAGCAATGATGTTGCAGACAATTTCTTTTCATAATGAAACAATCTGAGGAAGGAGGTGATTAAGTGGCAATCACATTTGACAACATTGCCGGGGGAGAGCTGGCCGAAAAGTTTACAATGGCCCTGGCCCAGATAGGCCGGAACATCCTGGACCCAAACATGGATCCTGCGGCGGCGCGCGGAATGACGATTAATTTAAAGTTCAAGCCAGGGAGCAGGGGAACCATAGACATTGAATTTGAGGTCAAGACCAAGCTGGCCGGATTCCAGAAATCAGAAACGGTATTCCTGGTGGGCCAGGATCTCAATACGGGCCGGATTGAGATGTCCGAGTATGGAAACGACCGTCCCCAGGTAACATCTGTTGCAGCGGCGCCAGCTGCGGCCTATACAGAAGTACGGCAGCCGGCGCAGACATTTGACCCGGAAACGGGAGAAATTTACGAGGAACCCCGCAAAGGCCCGATTGATTTAAGGGCAGCGGCTAACCAATAAAAAGAAAAGGAGATAGAATAATGATTAGAGAAGCATTACAGTACGTAGCAGGTTTGGCAATTGAAAATGAAAAGACAGAGGTTATTGAAATCTGTGGTAAGACCTATGCAAACAGGGACCTGAGGCGTTATGACAAGTCTGAGAAAGCAGATGCGATTGAGACCCACAGCCTGACATCCATGGTGGACTATATCGGCAGCTGCAGCCAGGAGTTCCCGGAGGGCAGGGATATGATTATACATATCATGGGACCAAAGCGGGTGCGATTGATGTCTGCCCTGGATGCAGAGCGTAACAGGGAGTGCCTGATTGAGGTGGGTGCTGTGACTTCCGAGTTCCAGTTTGGTCACTGGTACGACCAGGAGAAATTTATGATTGAGATACAGGCCAACTTTGAGCCCAGCCCTGACCTGGAATTAATCATGAAGGTGGCCGGGAACGTGGAACGGAAGAATAAGCAGTCTTATTCGGATGACGGTGTGTCCCAGGTTGCGACCATGACCGTTGGCGTGGCAGCTAAGGCTGATGTGATAGTCCCCAATCCGGTGACACTGATACCTTACCGCACGTTCCAGGAGGTGGCTCAGCCTGCCAGCAAGTTTGTATTCCGGATTGGTGATAAGGATGAACCGGCATTTATGATTGTGGAGGCTGAAAACGGCATCTGGAAGAATGAGGCGGTATCCAATATCAAGAAATACTTTGCAGATGCTATCATGGAAATGCCTGAGGCAATCAGAAGCCGTATTACAATCATCGGATAAATCAATGTTTTATCCTCCAGGCCAATATAATATGTCACGGTATTAAATGCCGGAGGTGTTTACGGGGCGGCAAACCATTGCTTTCTGACCGCCGCCCCGTCCTTCAAAGGAGCGGTTATGGGAAAATCACAGAGGGAAAAAGGCAAACGCGGTGAGCGGGAGTTGGCCGGGATATTAAAAGGGTATGGATATGCCTGCCGTAGAGGGCAGCAGTTCTGTGGGTCAGACGGATCCGCGGATGTGGTAGGGCTTCCAGGGATGCATATTGAATGTAAACGGGTGGAACGGCTCAATATCCTGGATGCCGTGGAGCAGTCAGTAAGGGATGCGCGGGAAGGTGAGCTTCCAGTAGTGTTCCACCGTAGGGACCGCTCGGAGTGGCTGGCAACCATGCGACTGGAGGACTGGATACAGATTTTCCGGGAATGGGAAGCCGGCCGGGAGGTCGAAAGGAAGTAGGTGATTGGCAGATGCCGAGGCCCCAGAAAGCGGGTATTGACTACTTTCCTTTAGATGTTAATTTTTTTGCGGATAAGAAGGTTAAGATATTAAAGGCCCGGTATGGGGCGGATGGAGTAGCAATATACTTATACCTTCTTTGTGAGATTTACCGGGCAGGCTATTATATCAAGTTTGATGATGATGCGTTGTTTATCACGTCAGATGATTTAGGCATGAGCCCGGATAAGGTGAAGCAGGTTTTGAAATTCTTATTGGAACGGTCACTGTTTAATGACACACTTTTTCAGTCGGACACTATCTTGACCTCTGCCGGGATACAGAAAAGGTTCCAATTGGCCGTAAAGGAACGGGCCAAAAAGAACCCCATTGAAATAAAGGGTTTCTGGCTTTTGGATGAAGCGGAGACGGAATCCTTTATTAAAGTGAACCCATCTTTAAATTTTTCCAGGAAAAACGATAGTAATTCCAGGAAAAACCCGGATAAATCTCAGGAAGAATCCCTAAAGGAAAGTAAAGTAAAGAAAAGTAAAGAAAAGGAAAGTAAAGGAAATATATCATGCACACAGCCGGATAAACCGTCTGATGCGCTGCAGGTTATTTCCCTTACACTGAATGATAAGACTGAATACCCTGTCTATGACAAGGACTTTGCGGAATGGGTGGAACTGTATCCAGCAGTGGACATCATGCAGGAGCTGAGGAAGATGAAGGGATGGCTTGACAGCAATCCGACGAGACGCAAGACTGTCAAGGGGATACGCCGATTCATCAACAACTGGCTGTCAAAGGCCCAGGATAGTCCCCATGTCCAGAAAAGCCAGACATCCCAGGAGAGAATACAAAACAGGGTAAGTGATGTAGATAACTGGTAGGAGAAGAGGATGGAACGAGAAGAGTTTAAAACGATAGTGAAAGGATTAAAGGCGGTATATGCACAACCTGCCTTCATACCAGATGCGGATGCGTTTGATGTCTGGTATGGGATGCTCCGGGATTTGCCATACCGGCAGGCCAGCCTGGCAGTACAACAGCATATGGCAAGCAGTCCGTATCCCCCAACCATATCAGACATCCGCAGGTTGTGTGCAGGGGAGACAGAGGTACTGAGCATGGACGATGCCTGGGGAATGGTGCTAAAGGCCATACGAACTTATGGGTACATGCGTGAGTCGCAGGCACTGAATAGCCTTCCGGAGCCATGCAGGAGCGTGGTGAGGAATATGGGGTGGCAGAATCTGTGCCAGAGTGAGAATATCATGGCGGAACGGGCATTTTTCCGGGATTCGTACAAGCCAAAATTGGAGAGGATACGGCAGGGAGAGGTGATACCTGCAGGAATAAAGGAATGCGGTGGACGGTTAGGGCAGCGCATAGGTGAGGCTGCCAATGGTCTTACGTTAGGCGGTGATAAGGATGGAGATACAGGAGCAGGAGGCTGCGATACTGGCAAGATACAGGGTTAATACTGGGAAAGATGGATACCACGCCATCCCTATGAACAGGGACGAAGTCCTTGCCCGGAGGGCGTATATGAGGGCAATACTCCGTGTAAGCTTCCTCTGGTGCAAGATGAACAATGAGCAGCTTGATAACATGCGCCTGTATAAGATGGGGGATGATTATATCGTGGAGGATACTGAAATGCGGGACTACATTCTGATAATAGACAAGAAACCAGGGCCGCATGTAACTGGTTAGAAATATATGAAACCAAAGGGAAGGAGGAGCCATGGAAGAATTAACAACCAGCACGCAGGAGACAGAACCGACACAATCAACATCAGCACGGAAATGGTATGAGGGAGTCAGCCTGGAAGATGCAGAAATTTACATACGTGCTAATCTTAAGTCAGCGGCCAGGAGTGTTATTGCAATAGGCTATTACCTCAAATGCGTTTATACAAAAGAGCTATATCAAGAGGCCGGATTTAAAGATGTATATGAATATGCAAAGGACCGGTTTGGATTCAGCACTTCGACAACATCCCGGTATATGTCACGTAATGACAAGTTTTCCGTGGATGGGAATAGCCCAATCCTGGACGAAAAATACAAGGATTTTAACAAGTCTCAGCTCCAGGAAATGTTAAGCCTGGATGCGGAGCAGCTTGAACAGGTCACCCCTGATATGACTGTGGTACAAATCAGGGAAATGAGAAAGCCCAAAGAGATACCGTATATTGAGATGCCTGGCCAGATTGAACTGACAGATTTCCCCGGCGTGGATCCGAAAGATGTGGCCGCATCGGTTCAGGCCAGGGCAGAGATGCAATCCAGTCAGCCAGAGAAGCAGACCTATACAATATCCGCGGAGGACCTCTTGCCTGAGCCAGCACAACCGGAGCGGGAACAACCCGTTGCGATATCGCAACAGAAAGAGCTGATAACAGAACCGCAGTCAGCAGTAACGCAAGACGCAGAAAAGAGCGGGGAGGAAGGCAGCTTACCAGAGAAGTCCGGGAAGTGCATTCACCGACCGGAATTTAAATGTACCCTGGAGGAGTCCCATAAGCTTATCCCTGGTACGGGTGAGGATTGCGGACACAAATGTTGTTGGGAATGTGCCAAGCATGGGAATTGTGAGTGGGAGTGTAACAGCTCGTTACATAGACCGGAAGAACCTGAGAAAGCCAAGGATTATGGAACCCTGGAGACAATCGGAGGAGTGCCTGTATATTCCCTAAAAAGCAAGGAAACAGTTGATGGTGCCTATGGCCGGGAACGGTCACAAATTATTAAAGAATATCTTAAAAAGTTGCATAAGGAAGAAAGCTTTACTATTGCAAATCAGATAATCTCAATTGAGTTCCAGGCCATGGGGAGTACTTATAAGGTCAACTATGATGGTTTTTGTTACGTTAGATTTAAAGAGGGTAATCAAACTATTATGTTTGTGGAACTTGACCGGCTAAAGGCTGAATACACGGTTATGTATCCGCCAAAGAAACCTAAACCCGTAGAAGCTTACGATGGGTCCATTCTTCGGAGCATGATTAAATTTGAGGAGGAGGAATTGGACCGGATGGGACCGGAACGGATAGAGAAAAATCCATATAATTACACCAAACATATGATGGCGCTGGAAGCATATAAGATGCTATATGCAGCGCATGAAGGGGGAGATGTTGGAATTGAACAGAGTGGAGATTGATGTAGACAAGCTTATTTTGATGATACAGGCTAAGGGTATGACCATGGAGAAGTTTGGTTACTCCATAGGACGTTCCAGAAATTATATATGCAGCCTGCGGAAAAACAATATGGTACCAGAGCCAGTCCGGGACCTGATATGTGAAAAGTTGGAGATAGATCCGGAAAGAATCGAAAAGACCCAGATTACATCCGGAGGGGAGGTGAAGATACTTGAAAACATATTTAAGGAGCTTCAATCCATCAAGACTCAAATATCAGAATTGGCAGATGCACAGCAGGCCATATACAATAAGCTCCAGGCCAATACAGTGCAGACAGCCAGGATTAAGGATGTGGTGGACGGCCTTGGCCAGACAGAATCTGACCGGGCAGAATTATTCCTTCGTGAAACATTGAAAGGTGGCCAGGTAAGTGCGGTCGAGCTTATGCAGCGGGCGGATGATGATGGGATTAAACGGTCTGAGCTCATGAAAGCCAAGGCTAAGATGGATGTAAAAATATATACAACTGGTTACGGAAAGAATCAGAAATCATGGTGGAGTTTAAAGTGAGGAGGAACTTATGGAAAGATTAACAAAGGTTGATGACCAAGGCAGACTGTTGGCTTATTCCACAAGTGATACTGGATTGCCCGCAATTATCATGAAAGGTAATCCATACCTCGAATTAATCGAGAGATTGAAGGCCTATGAGGATACCGGACTGGAGCCGGGAGAGATTATTGACATGGCTATTGGCTATCATGCTGTATGCAAAGCGCTTCATATTAATTTTCATTGATTAAGATTTGGAAAACAAGATGGCAAAAATAAAAATTGATATGGAGCATGGCATAATCTATGAGTGTCCTGAATGTGGTGGGGAGGTTGAGATGGGACAGAGTTATTGCCAGGTTTGTGGGGAGCCACTGGAGTGGACGGAGGAATGACATGAAATTGCTTGTCACATGGCTAAAAAAGGACGGTAGTTGCCGTTTTTGGACAAACGCAGAGAAAGCCGAGCAAGCGGCTATGTCGCTGGTGGGCCTGAGAGGAGCTGTCGAACGAATGGCGGCTGATGACAATATTTCTTTTGACGCTGCTTGGGAAAAATACTTTAAAGCGATTCGGGAAGATTAAAATTTTCGGGGGAACCGGAAGGAAGGAGAAACAGATGGAGAGAGATTTTGAAAAAGACATCATGGAGCTGGACGCTGCAATAAAATCCAATGCCGAACGGGATAATACTTTTACACTGTCAGTGTTGCAGCGGGCAAAGGAGATTATACTACAGCAGCAGGCAAAGCTCGCAACTTACGAAGATACAGGCTGGGTACCGATAGCAGAGCGGTTGCCGGATAGGTCAGGAGACTATTGGGTTACAATGAGACATTTGGACGGCAGTGTAACCACGGTAAAAATGTTCTGGAGCCATGACTGGCCCCATGAGGATGCGTGGAACGAGGTGGTTGTCGCATGGCGGCCATATTATTACCCGGAGCCATTTGTTTCACAGAATTAACATTTTGAAAGGTTAAAGACATGATAAGACAAGAAATTGAATTTCATCCGATGTCAGAACTGCCTAAAAATTCAGGATATGTATTATTGGCAATTCGACACAATAGTCTTAATGATGTGGTTATGGGACATTGGAGTGTTTTAAGAGGATTTCAATGTGGGATATATCCCGCATCGACCGCAGCAAGGCCCTGGCCGCCCAAGCGGACGAAGCAATCAAGGAGCGCATCCGGACGGCGCCGGCCTACATGTACACCAGCCTGTGCCCGGTTCCGGAGCTGCGGGAGCCACCGAAGGGAGTGATATGGTACTATGAGACAATGTTACATAGACAACGGGCATTACGGGTGTGATGGCCAGCGCAACAACAAGGGTAGGATACGGTACGGGTGCTGGGCGTGTCCGCATCTGGATGCGGGAGGAGGTGATGCCGGTGAAGCAGGCAGAAGCACTGGAAGAAGTGGCAAGGCTGGCCGCAAAGGAAGCGGTCAAAGAGCATGAAAAACAGACACAGAGAAATAAGCGCACAAAGATTTTCCAGAATACTAAGAAGTTGATGGAGAATTATAACAGAATTTGTCAGAGTGTGGAAGAGGGCGTGGCGGAGCTTTCTGATATGGACAATAGGGAAGAACTGGAGGAGTTCACGGAGGAGGATATTTTTATCAACAGCATTCTTAAGAGCAAGCTCCGGAGCGTTGTCATGATAGGCCACATAGACAAGTGCCTGAAGCTCCTGGAGGATGAGGAGTGTCGGAAGAATACGCATGAGAAGTATCTGGCCTTTAAGTATTTCTACCTGGATGGGATGACATACGAGAATATTGCAGAGATTTACGGATATGGAGAGCGGACGGCCAGACGGTGGATAACGGAGCTTACAGGGATACTTAGTGTATATCTCTTTGGTGCAGATGCCCTTATGCTGGATTAGGGCCTTGACAGGAGCATGTCAAAATCGTGTCCTTGCCATGTCCGCTTGGACGATTTATAATTGTAATATGCAAAATTGGATGAAGCGGAAAGATTATTGGTTTTGCACCCTCCCCCATTTAAGCAACGGCCGCCAGGTATCACACCCTGGTGGCTGACTAACCGGTATTGTGTAATCCCTCATAAGACAGACTTGTATATTAACGGACAATGCCGTAGGGTACGCAAGCGGTGAGGTATCTGGTTTTATCCCCCCATGACGTTTTCCAGATACATAGACTGATTTTCTCCTTTGGATGAGTCCCTGCGGTGACGTGGGGGCTTTTCTTTTGTCGAATTTTGATGTATGATAAAAGAAAAAGCGGGGAGGAGAAATCCATGGATTTTCCAAAGTATTTATACCATTATACAAATCTAAGTTCTTTATGTTCTATTTTAAAAAGTGGAATGATTAGATTTAATCCATTAACAAAAATGGATGATATGGATGAAGCAGAAATAAGAGATTTTAAAAACTTTGCGAAGTATGTATTTGTAAGTTCTTGGACAAGCGATTCAAGAGAGAGCATACCGTTTTGGAATATGTATACAAGAGATATGTCGGGTATTCGATTGCGGCTTAAGGCATTTCCATTTGAAACATATGAGTGGGATTATAGTCCGGAAAGTCAAGCTATTAGCGATTTGAAACCTAAATATTTTCCAAAAGAACTTGCAGAAAATGATAGATATGCTATACTTCCATTAGCTTTCAATTTGTTTTTTTTACCGGTTGAATATACAGATGATGAGGGGAAAATATATCCATCAATTCAGAAGATAAATGGTTCAAATTTCACGATGGAGTTAAACGAGGTTGGAAAATATAAACGAAAAGAATGGGAATTTCAGTCTGAGTGGCGTTATAGACTTGTTTATTTTGATGCAGGCGTCAAAGAACTTGGAGTAGACCCTGGTAAGGCTCTTGAAAGAATGGAAAAGGGGGCTGAACCAGCAATTGACCATGTGGATTTAAAACTTACTAAAGAAAGTTTGAGTGATGTGGAGATATTAACTGGTCCTAAAATGTCATCAGGTGATAAAGAGTTACTTAGATTATTATGTGAGAAATATTGTACAAAAGCTAGAATACAAGAGAGCCGTTTGAAAATAAGATAAAGTATTACTAAAGGGGCCACCTCCGGGCGGCTCTTTTTCTATACGCAAAAACAAGGAGGTGAGCCAGATGGCATTAACGCCAAAACAGAAGATATTTGCAGATGAATACCTGATTGACCTTAATGCCACCAGGGCTTACAAGGTGGCGTATCCGCGGGTGAAGAACGAAGAGACCGCTGCAGCAGCAGGAGCCAGATTGTTAAGAAATGTTAAGGTTGAAGATTATATCCAGAAACGGATGGATGAACGCGCACAGCGTACCGAGATCACCCAGGATCGCGTGCTGCAGGAGTTAGCCAAGATTGGCTTTGCAGATATCACCGATTTTGTGACAATCGAAGGTGGTCTTGTAAGAGTGAAGCCTACGAATCAGATGCCCCGGGATAAACTGGGAGTCATTGCAGCAATCAAGGAAGGGGCTAATGGTATTGAGGTTAAGCTGAATGATAAGGAGAAGGCCCTGGAATTGATAGGCCGCCACCTGGGCATGTTCAAGGATAAATTGGAGCTATCAGGTGGCCTGGATACCGAAAAGACTAAACTGGATGACCTGCTCCAGCAGATGCGTGGTGGTGGCTAATGAGTGCGGAAAGATTATTACTATCAGACAAGTACAAGGCATTTCTGCGCTGTGATGCGCCGGTAGAATTTTTGGAGGGCACAACGGCAGCCGGAAAGACCACGGTGGGGTTGTTTAAATTCATGCTCAAGGTAGCTGAGTCGCCCAAAAAGCTTCACATCCTGGCAGCGGATGACACCGGCGCCGCAGAGAAAAATATCATTCAGAAAGACCTGGGCATACTGGATGACTTCGGCGTCCTGGTGGAGTACAAGGGTAATGGCGGAGGTGGTTATAACATGCCCCACATCCTCTTCCACACATCCGGCGGCGATAAGATAATCTTTGTTGTCGGCTATGGCAACAAGCGCAAGTGGAAGGATGCCTTGGGCGGCCAGTACGGATGCCTGTACATTGATGAGATTAACACGGCCGACATAGAGTTTGTGCGTGAGGCCGCCATGCGGAGTGATTACCTGATGGCCACGCTCAATCCGGATGACCCTGGCCTAGATGTCTACAAGGAGTATATCAACTGCTCCCGGCCATTGCCCGAATGGGAATCAGAGACACCAAAGGAAATTAAAGACGAATTGCAAGAGGAGCCAAAACCCGGCTGGGTACATTGGTTCTTTTCTTTTGCCCATAACCTGGGCCTGAGCAAGGAAAAACTGGAACAGATAATGACCAATACCCCGAAGGGAACGAAAATCTGGAAGAATAAGATTCAAGGCCTGCGTGGTAAGGCAACCGGATTGATATTCTCCAACTTTGAGCGGTCTAAGCATGTCATCACAGTCCAGCAGGCCAAGGCACTGAAATTTAAAAAGTTCACGGCGGCCCTGGACACATCCTACTCTTCCAAGTCCCCGGATACCATAGCCATGATATTCCAGGGAATCACGGAGGACAGGAAACTTATCACCCTGTCCGAAAAAGTCTATAACAATTCCAAGCTTGACATCCCGCTGGCGCCCAGTGACACAGCAGTCAAGTTTGTGGCCTTCCTGGAGCAGTGCCGGAAGGAGTGGGGATTTGCCAAGGATGTGTACATAGACAATGCAGACCAGGCGACCATCACGGAGCTGCGCAAATACAAGCGGCTTAAAGGCTGTCTGTATAATTTTTATGACTCCTACAAGCGACCGGAGATTTTGGACCGTATCAACCTGCAGCTGGGCTGGATACAGCAGGGCTGTTACCTGGTAGTTGATACCTGCATGGAGCATCTGTCCGAGTTGGACCGGTACAGCTGGGATGATGAGAAGGACAAGCCAGAGGACAGGAACGACCATACCATTAATGCCAATCAGTATGCATGGATACCATACCGGAACCTGATTGGATTTGAGGAGGCTGAGAAGAAATGAGGTGGCTGAACAACATGAATGAGACAATTAAGCGTGGTATTCGTACCTGGCTGAATGTGGTGCCGGCCAGCGGGAACTGCATCCAGATTAACGAGGTCCTGGACTTCGAGGCCAATGCCATCCGGAACCGCATCTGGTACCGCGGGGATGGAAACGAGCTGGAGCAGATGTACCAGCAGGCCCCGGAGTATGCGGATAAATATAAGTTCTGGGCCAGCAGGTGCACACCGGGTCTGGAGATGCGCAAGATACATACCGGTCTGCCTGGGCTGATTATCCGCATCCTCTCAGGCATTGTCCTGGATGATATGAATGACTTTGACTTTGCGGATAATGACCGGCAGCGGCAGCTGTGGGAGGACATTGCAAAAGATAATAAGTTCACTCGTAAAATGGAGAAGGCTTTAAAGGAGGTCCTATACATCGGGGATGGAGCCTTTAAGGTCACGATTGATACGACTGTCAGCGAGTACCCTATTCTTGAATGGTATCCAGGGGAGCGAATTGAGATTGTCCGGAACCGGGACCGGGTGAAGGAGGTCGTGTTCAAGACGCCGTATAAGGCTGGCCATCAGCAGTATGTCCTATATGAGCATTATGGATATGGTTACATATACAACGAGTTGTACAAGGGTGACACTTCGGTGCCCCTCAATGCTAGCGACGCCACCAAGGGCATCAAGGACACGAAGTTTGATGATAATGTCATCCTGGCCGTACCCTTGCAGGTCTATGAGTCCACCAAATACGAGGGGCGCGGCGGCAGCATCTTTGATGGTAAGCTGGACAGCTTTGACGCTTTTGACGAGGCTTGGTCCCAGTGGATGGATGCCCTACGCGCTGGACGAGCCAGGACATATATACCTGAGTGCCTGATACCGCACGACCCAGCGACCGGGCAGATTATTCGCCCCAATTCTTTTGATAATCAGTATTTTGCCTCTGATAACGACATGTCAGAAAGTGCGGATAACAAGGTCAACGTGGTGCAGCCGGCAATACCCCATGACAGTTATCTTGCATCTTACTGTACAGCTCTGGACCTTTGTCTGCAGGGGGTCATAAGTCCCAGCACTTTGGGCATTGATGTCAAGAAGCTGGATAATGCTGAGGCTCAGCGTGAGAAAGAAAAAGCTACCCTGTATACCCGGAACGCCATCGTGGAGGCGCTGCAGGAAACCCTGCCTGAGCTGGTGGAGGCAACCATCAACGCATATAACTTCCTGCATGGAAAGGCTGCGGAGGAGGTTAAGGTGGACATCCCATTTGGTGAGTATGCAAACCCATCCTTTGAGAGTCAGGTGGAGACTTTGGCCAAGGCCCGGCCCGGCGTCCCCATGATGAGCATTGAGGCCCAGGTAGAAGAGCTGTATGGGGACAGCAAGGATGATGCATGGAAACAAGAGGAGATAGCGCGGCTGAAGGCAGAGCAGGGCATTGCGGAAGTGGAGGAACCCGGAATCAATGAGGCTGCCGGCGGTTTCCAACTGAACATGGAGGGAGGAAAGGCAGATGAAGGTCAAGGTAATGAACCGTCTGTACCAGATGAACCAGAAGGAGTACCAGGGGCTGCTGCAGGTGGCAAGTGAGCAGGTGCCGTTCGGGATATACGCCATTGAAAAGCAGGGATATGCAGAGCTGCGCTGTGATAAGTGTAGCAGCGTCACACAGCTTAAGAGTCTCACACGGCAGTTTAAGGCGCAAGGGTTTAAGGTACATGCAAATGGGAGGTGATGTCGTTGACAGAGTACGATATCGGCGGCGCCTTCAAAGCCATAGAGGATGAGCTGATTGCCTCCATGATTCGCAACATGGACCGGCACCGGGCCGAAGAGACCAAAGAAGGCGTTGAGTGGTCCATGTGGCAGGCTGAGCAGTTGAAAGCCCTGGAGAAGTACAAGAGGGACAACCAGAAGCGCTTTAAGGGCCGATTCCAGGACCTCAACAAAGAAATGGGGGAACTGATACGGATATCCAGGCAGCGCGGTAATATGCAGCAGGAAGTCAAGATACTCGATGCCATTCGGAAAGGTTTTCCTGCTAAGAAAATCAGTCAAGGCGTCACGGCAGAGTTTTTCCGGTTCAATGACCGAAAATTGGAGGCCTTGATTAAGGCAACCACCAATGATATGCAGCAGGCAGAAACAGCCGTCCTTCGCATGGCCAACGACCAGTATCGGAAGGCCATCTTTAATGCCCAGGTATACGCCAATTCCGGCGCCGGCACCTACGAGAAAGCCGTTGATATGGCTACCAAGGACATGCTTTCCCGGGGGCTTAACTGTGTGGAGTATGTCAATGGTGCCCGTCATACCCTGGCGGATTATGCCGACATGGCCATCCGGACGGCATCCAAGCGGGCTTACCTACAGGGCGAGGGGGAGAAAAGGCGGGAATGGGGGATTACCACGGTCATCATGGCTAAGCGCGGCAACCCATGTCCTAAGTGTCTGCCCTTTGTCGGTAAAGTCCTGATTGACGACGTCTGGTCCGGCGGAAAGAAATCCGATGGGCCGTATCCCCTCATGAGTAAGGCCATAGCATCCGGACTGTATCACCCCAGATGCAAGGACAGCCACACAACATACTTCCCTGGCATCTCCACTGCAGACGATACCTGGACTAGGAAGGAACTGGAGGCGGTCGGTCAGGCCAATAAGCAGGAGGCCTGGCAGCAGTATGCGGCAAGACAGTCTGAGAAGTATGGACGATTGGCGGAATATTCGTTGTCACCAGAAAATCAGAAGCAGTATAAACAGAAATCTGAAAAATGGGAGGGGGAGGCAGAAAAGAGATACGCGGTCTCAGATGAGATAAAGGTGCATCGGGATGATACGCCAGTCAAGATGGTTGACCTGATAGATAAATATACTAACGATGAGTTTGTTGTCCTCAATGAAACGTCTGAACATGCATTTGCTTATGACCCTGATACGGATACAATCAGAATCAATACGACACATCCGCAGTATCCATATCAAGATTACAAAGAAGTCATGCTCCATGAGCTGGCGCACAGAATTGACCAAAATGAGTTTGGGAGTCCTATGAATGCAGAGTTTTCAAATGCAATCATAGAAGCGGAAAAACATCTAATGGAAAACGCAGAACGATATAGGAAAATGTTTGAACCGGGCGGAGAATTAGAGTATAATAACCTTATCAGCGACATGATGGGATGCATTACGGATAATTCAATTGTCGGTGGGGCTTCTCATGCTTCGCAATATATTAGCGTTCCGGGATACACAGAACTGGAGGTATTTGCCGATATCTTCTCAGCGTTGTATCAGGGGGATGATAATACTGTTAGATTCATAAAAGACGAGTTTCCAGATATACACAAAGCTTTTCTGGGGATTATAGGAGGATGATTGATTCATGCTTAAGAAAGAGTTTGTTGATATGATGAGAAACGATGAGGAATTGCAGGAATTGCGTCGCAAAGTATATTCGATTACTGGACAGCTTAAAGACATATCATTCTGTATCGGAGCAAAGTACACTTATGAAGAGTGGAAAGAGCAGCTGAGAAAAATTGTAGAAGAACACGAAACCACCAGTCAGTAACGGCCGGTGGTATTTTATTTGTTGCGATATCGCAACGGAAAAGGGGTGATAACATAACGCCGGCAGTGCAGATAACAGCAATCATTTGTCTGACAATTATCATATTGTGTTGGAATGGAAAGAAGAAATGAGTGAAGCACGCGGGACTATCCCGGGTGTTATTTTTACGCCCAAACACGAGCATGGCTTAAAACTGCTGCGTGGCCAGCGACACTGATGACAATGGATGCAATAAAAATTACAGGGTGACACCCTTAAAATGGAGGTATGGATGATGAAACGTATGAACTTACAGTTATTTGCTGAGCCCGCAGGTGGAGCAGAGCCGCCGGCAGGAGGTCAGAATCAGCAGCAGACACAAACTCAAACAGGACAGCAGGCATCCCCGGCAATTGATTATGCTAAAATCCAGCAAATGCTGGAAGGGACTCTGGCCGCTAAGGAGGACACGGCCTTGAAAGCCTACTTCAAGCAGCAGGGGCTCAGCCAGGAAGAAATGGAACAGGCAATTGCCACATTTAAGCAGCAGAAGGCGGCCCAGCAGCCAGATGTAGGCGCAATCCAGCAGCAGCTCACCCAGGCTCAGGCAGTGGCTCAGAAGGCCATGATTGACAGTGCAGCCACCATGGCGGCAGTATCACTGGGGATTGATGCCAAAACAATTCCATATGTCCTTAAGATGGCCGACTTAAGTCAGGTCATGGGGCAGGATGGGAAAATCAACGATGAGGCGCTTAAAGCGGCTCTGGACAAGGTACTTGAGGACGTGCCGGCGCTGAAACCCCAGGCATCAGGCTCCACCGGGTTCATCCAGGTGGGAGCAGCCAGTGGGCAACAGCAGACGCAGGCGACAGACGACGCCCTTAAAAAGGCGTTCGGACTTTAATGAAAGAGAGGATTAAGAAATGGCAGTATATGATTATGCAACAACCTTTACACAGCTGCTCCAGCAGAAGTACGCAAAGGAATTATGCTCTGATGCTTTAACACAGAGTAACCAGCAGGTGAAGTTCATCAATGCCCAGACTATCAAACTTCCAAGGATGGCAGTGACTGGGTATAAGGACCATACCAGGACACCGGGATTCAATGTAGGCACCCTGAGTAATGACTGGGAGGCAAAGAAGCTGGAACACGACAGGGATGTGGAGTTCTGGATTGACCCCATGGACATTGACGAAACAAACCTGACCTTATCCGTGGCAAACATACAGAACACGTTTGAGACTGAACAGGCTATCCCGGAAAAAGATTCCTACCGCTATTCTAAACTTCATGCAGAGCTGACCACCTATTCAGGCCGTATTAGTACCGATGTGATTACGGCAGCCAATTTCTTGGAAGCATTTGACGAGGAAATGGCGAGGATGGACGAGGCCGGTGTTCCGGAGGAGGGGAGGATGCTGTATGTCACCCCAACCATGAATAAGATTGTGAAGGAGGCAGAAGGACTCCAGAGGGTTATGACCGTCGCATCCCCGTCCACAATCAACCGTAAGGTACATAGCTTGGATGATGTGACCATAAAGATGGTTCCGGCAGCCAGGATGAAGACGAAGTATGACTTTACAACCGGCTGTGTAGCTTCCGCTGACGCCAAGCAGATTAACTGGATTCTGATTCACACATCCTGTGTAGTCTGCCGCGACAAATACAGCTACATCAAGCTGTTCACCCCAGGAACGGATTCAAGAACGGCGGACGGATATTTGTATCAGAACCGTTGCTATGGCGACCTGTTCCTTCTGGAAAAGAAGGTGGAGGGATGTGCCATGAACGTAGAGGCAGCCGGAGCGTAAGGAGGTAGTATGAGAGCAGTTAAGGGAAATAAAGAGTACACCATTGATGAAAGCCAGCAGAAGTCCTATCAGGATGCGGGCTTTGATATTGTGGGTGATGACGGCCGGGTGACCGCGTATGGACGCGGGAAGACAGTGCCTTTTGATGAATACATGAAGGCGGTTAAAGAGATTGAGCATCTGCAGAACATAGCGGCTGAAAGATACACTGAAAACGAAGCTTTGAAAGCAGAGATTGCAGCCCTCCAGGCCCCAAAGCAGGAATCGGCAAAGAAAGCGGAGAGTAAAAAGGCGGGTGAATAACATGCCCTATGAACCCTATGTCACCTATGAGTACTACTGTGATGCATACAAGGGAGATGTAATCCCCATGGACGAGCTGGACAAGGCCCTTAAGCAGGCCAGCCGCCACGTTGATTCCCTGACCTACAACCGTATTGTGGGCCGGGGATTTTCTAATCTGACAGCTTTCCAGCAGGATGTTATCCAAGAAGTGGTCTGCCAGCAGGCGGACTTTGAATGGGAGAATACAGACGAGATTAACACCATCCTGCAGGGCTACAGCATCAATGGTGTATCGGCACAGTTTGGCAGCAGCTGGAACGTATTTACGGACAAGGGCGTGGCTATGAAGCGTGATGTGTACGCCCTGCTGTCCCAGACGGGCCTGTGCTGCCGGTTAGCGAGGTGAACCATGAAATATCCATTCTTAGTTCCAAAACGGCTATGTAAGACAGATATACATGTCCATCTGGAGTCGGAGGACACGGATAACCACGGTCAGCCGGAGAAGGCGCTGGACCTGGAATTGAAATGCAACTTCCAGGACCGGGCCAAGACCATTCTGACCACAGAAAAGAAGCTGGTGCAGATAACAGGTACGGCCTTGTTCCCCGGGGACATTGCCCCGGACTTCCCAACCTTAAGCGGGGGTACCGTTACCATATTCGGGGAAGAGCGGAGGATAGAGCAGGGGATGAAGGCCAGAAACCCGGACGGGACGGTTAACTATTGTCAGTTGGAGGTGGTCTGATGCAGGTTAAATCAACTGTGAAGATGAATTTCCCGCGGATTAAACAGCTGACACAGGCGGCAGTGACTGCCTTGGAGATGACAGCGGAGGCACTACACACGGAGGTTGTCCAGGCCCAGGTGATGCCTTTTGACACAGGCCACCTGGAGGAAGACAGCTTTTTTGCGGATTACAAAGAATGTGGTCAAGGGAAAGCGACGCTGGTGGTAAACACGCCTTATGCGCGGCGTCTGTATTTTCATCCGGAATACAACTTCCAGACGGATGAGAACCCGTTTGCCGGTGGCGAATGGTATGAACCATGGCTACCTGGTGGAGTAAGCCAGGATTTTGCCAGGAATGCATTTAAGCGGTTTTACAAGAAAGTAGGTGGTGTATGATGCTGACCTTGGATGACATCCGGGGATACATAGGAGGCCTGGGAATTACGGCTGACAGGAATGTCTATATCGGGAAGCTGAACAGCAAGAAGGACCATTCCATTGGTGTATATCACCGGCAGGGCAGCGGTCCTCCCGTGATGGCCCTGGGGGGACATGATTATAGCAGCTACAACATCCGGCGCATCTCCCTGCTGGTCCATTGGGACAGGGATGTACAGGCATCAGAGCGGGCCGCCTATGAGCTGTATGAGAAACTTAAAAACGTATCCAGCCTGTCCATAGGGGGTACACCCATTAATTGTATCATCCTCCAGGTACCGGAACCGGTTGACGTGGGAACGGATGAAAAAGGTGTATATGAATATGTGATATGGCTGGATTTTGTGTATCAGAGAAAGTGAGGAATGAGATATGGCAGATGCAGCAGGAAGAGTTTATCCGGTGCATAACAATGTGTTTAAGTTTGGCATAAAAGGCCTTGAAAGCACAGAGGAGAATATGGCTGTACCGTTAGATTTGGAGAATTTCGCTCCGTCCATTGACGGTACCGTAGAGGAATGGTATGCCATGGATGCAAAGGGCTGGGCAAAAGCAGCCATGACAGGAAAGAAGCTGGGATTTTCCTTCAAAGGAAAGAGGTCAGTAGGTGACCCGGCCAATGACTATATTGCCGGCCTGGCCTGGAAGTTCGGACAGGACGTCATGACGAAGTTTGAGTGGACCATGGTATCCGGCGCAAAGCTGGCCTGTGACGTGGTTGTGAATGTGACCACTCCGGGCGGCGGTGATACAACCAACATTGACACCCTGGAATTTGAAGTGACGGGATATGGCGCCCCGACATTTACACCGGCGCCCACACCAGGAGCATAAGGAGGAATAACGAATGGCAAGGAAAGTAGATATCACAGATAAATTGAGTTTTGAAGGGAATCCATCCCTGGTAATCAAGGGAAAGGCCATAGAAGTGAATGCGGATGCCCCGACCATGCTTAAGGTCATGGGACTGATGTCGGCTAATGACCCTGGTGCACAGGAAATCCTGGAGGCCTACGACATGATGTTCCCAGAAAAGTCCAAGAAAGAGATAGAGAGGATGAAACTGGGATTCAATGACTTGATTATTGTAGTGCAGGAAGCGGTCCAGCTCATTTCCGGCATGGAGGAACCTGCCGGGGGAGAGCAGTGACCCGTACTACGATATGTTTGAGGATTGGGACCTGATAGTCTCCAGCTTCCTGTCGCAGTACGGGTTGCGTATACGAACGAAAGAATTTGAAACAGTCTCCTGGGACGAATTCAAGGCACTGATTGCCGGCCTGTCCCCGGAGACGGCATTAGGCCGTGTGGTAGCCATCCGGTCCGAAACGGATAAGGATATCATCAAACATTATACAAAGGACCAGCGCCGGATATATGATGATTGGCGTAACCGGGAAATGAAAGAAATGGATGGGGAAACCTTCGAGAAGGAAATGGCCGGCCTGGAGAAGATGTTTGCGGCTATGTGCGGAGGTGGTTAAGATTGAGAAAGTAAGATGTGTAAGATGTGGACAGACCCTTCTCCTGGCGGAATACGTTAAGGGGGAAATTAAATGTCCCAGATGTAAAACCATAAACAGGTTGGATATAAAAATGACAGAGCCTAGAGCCGCACCAAAGGAGTAGCGAGCCAGAGCCTGCTTTTGAATTAAAAGGCAGGTGATATGTATGGCAGCTGACAGCGTAGGCCAGATTGGCCTTGACCTTGTGGTCAACCAGAATCAATTTAAACAGCAGATGGCCGGAATACAGGGGCTGGCTAAAAAGGCGGGAGCTGCTCTCGCGGCGGCGTTTGCAGTAAAGAAAATCATAGACTTCGGCGCACAGTGTATTGAATTGGGGTCCGACCTGGCGGAAGTCCAGAATGTGGTGGATGTCACGTTCCCACGTATGTCCAAACAGGTGGACGACTTTGCCAAGAACGCCATAACCTCCTTTGGCCTGTCCGAGACCATGGCTAAGAGGTTTACTGGCACCTTCGGCGCAATGGCTAAAGCATTCGGTTTTGGTGAACAGGCAGCCTATGAGATGTCCACGACCTTGACTGGTCTGGCTGGGGACGTGGCGTCCTTCTACAACATTAGCCAGGACGAGGCCTATACAAAGCTGAAATCCGTGTTCACGGGTGAAACAGAGACTCTTAAGGACCTTGGCATTGTCATGACCCAGAGCGCCCTTGACAGCTATGCCCTGGCCAATGGCTATGGTAAGGTGACGGCAAAGATGTCCGAAGCCGAGAAGGTAGCTCTGCGGTATAAGTTCGTGCAGGACCAGCTGTCCACAGCGTCTGGTGACTTCATCCGGACGGCGGATGGCTGGGCAAACCAGGTGCGTGTCCTGAAGCTGCAGTTTGACAGCCTTAAAGCCACAATCGGACAAGGACTCATTAATGTACTGACACCGGTCATCCAGGTAATCAACCGCATCATCAGTAAGCTGATGAGCCTGGCCAATGCCTTCAAGGCATTCACGGAGATGGTAACTGGGAAGAAGGGCGGGGGCGGTGCATCTGCGGCCACGGCAGGTATGGATGCAATGGCTCAGTCTGCGGATAAGGCAGGAGCAGCTGCAGGGGGAGCCGGCGGGGCTGCTAAGAAGGCCGCTAAAGACATGAAAAGTGTCAGCACAGGCATTGATGAGCTTAATATCATTAATCCTGATGCGGATTCCGGAGGCGGTGGTTCCGGAGTTGGAGCTGATGGTGGGTATTCTGCGGACGAGTTTGATATGGGTGAGCTTGATACCTCGCTTATTGATGAGGTAGACAGCAAATATCAAGGATTATTAGATAGAGCGACCCAGCTAAAGGGCATATTTTTAGCCGGGTTTAAGATTGGTTTTGGTGATACCAGCGTTCTGGATAGCATGAAGGAATCCATCCAGAGCATCAAGGACAGCCTGACGGAGATATTCACATCTCCGGAGGTGCAGCAGGCCGCCAACCGGTTTGCCAATATCCTGGCCATCAATCTGGGCAAGATAGCAGGTTCTGTCGCCAGTATAGGGGCATCCATTGCGGATAATCTGTTGGGTGGAATCAGCCTGTTTTTACAGCAGAATAAAGACCGTATAAAGGAATATATCGTTGCCATGTTTGACATTGGCTCACGTATTGCTGAAATAGAAGGTAAAGTAGCAAAAGCGTGGTCAACGGTTTTTTCGTCCCTTCGCAGTGACAGTGCAAAGCAGATTAATGCCGATATTATTGGGATATTTTCCGAAGCCTTCATGGGTGGTACGGAACTAGCAGGGACTTTTGCGGCGGATGTATTGGATACAATTACGGCTCCCTTCATCGAAAATGCGGATTACATCAGGACAACCCTGGAAGATACATTCAGCGCGGTTGAACCTGTTTTTTCTACAATCAAAGATTTAGCTGCGGAAACTTTTGAAAAGATAGGTACCACATATGATGAGCATGTAGCCCCCATGCTGGCAACTTTCAGACAAGGGTTTACGGAAATTGGTACTTTGTGGCTTAATCTGTATAATGCCCATATCCTTCCGGTATTACAGAATTTGTCAACGCGGTTTGTGGAATTTAAGGACCAGTATCTCAGCCCGCTGATTGATAAATTCTTGGAATTTGGTGGAAAAGTAGCAGATGCGATCACAAAATTATGGACCGGAGTTCTACAGCCATTCATTGAATGGTTCATGACCAATGTGGCACCGGTCATAGCTTCATGCCTACAAACCGCCATTGATACATTCTTTGGTTTCTGGGAAGCCGTTTCGGGTGTCATAGAAGGATTGCTCACAGCGCTTGGCGGTGTAATTGACTTCATTGTTGGTGTGTTTACTGGTGACTGGAGTCTTGCCTGGGAAGGAATCAAGGAAATATTCACCGGTATTTGGGAGGCATTGAAAGAGCTCGTTTCTGGTGCAGTAACATTCATTCAAAATGTTGTTAACCTGGCGTGGACTGCTATATCTGGAGCAACCAGTACCATCTGGAACGGAATCAAGACACTCTTGAATACTCTTTGGAACTGGCTTAAGTCTCTGGCCAATACATTATTCAATGCTATCAAGACATCCATCAGCACGGCCTGGGAGAATGTCAAGAGTAAGACATCAGAAATATGGGAATCCATTAAGGAATTCGTATCAAATCTGTGGGATACAATCAAGACGGCAGTGGATGAGAAGTTCACGGCCATGAAAGATGCTATTGCCGGAGTCTGGGATACGGTGAGAACAAAGACAAAAGAAACCTGGGACGGTATCTGGGCAGATATAAAGGGTATCATCAACATGATTATCAATGGTGTAGAGAGCATGGCCAACAGGGTTATTGATGCGATTAATGCCATGATAGACGCCGTAAATGAGGTGGCGGATAAGGTACCAGGCATCGGCGCTGATTTTATCCCGAATATACCAAACATCCATCTTCCGCGTCTGGCCCAAGGCGGTTTTGTCCGCGCCAACACCCCGCAGCTGGCCATGATAGGTGATAACAGGCACTATGGCGAGATTGTAGCGCCTGAGGATAAGATGCAGGCCATGGTGGACCGGGCGGTGGCCTTGGCGTCCCAGCAGAGTAATGGTGGAATGAGTGAGTATTATCTGGGCATGATGGTGGAACTGCTAAGAAATATCATCGACCTGATTGAACGGATGGACCTGACGGTTAACATTGACATCCGGGAAATCAGGAAGAAGCTGGTGGAGCTGGATAAGCGCAGTGGTTATTCATTTGGCAGCACATAAGGAGGCGGTTTTTATACATGGCGATAATCACAATCAATGGTCGGACGTTCCCGGGCCCTGATGTGGGTGGGAAGCTAACCGTGGCTACGAATGTATCCCAGGGCAAGAATGCCTTGGGGGAGTTCGTTGGACAAAAGGTAGGGCGGGACCAGTACAAGTTTGACAGCCTTCAGTGGAAACAGTTGGACGCAAAGACCTGGTCTGATATGTTGAAGGAGTTTGAGAAGTTTGTGGTCATAGCCCGGATACCGGATATGGTTAATAATGATTGGATGACTCTTAAGATGTATCCTGGGAACCGGACAGCGGAGCCGATTGCGTTTGATGCGGACGGACTTCCAACCTTATATCAGAACTGTAAAGTAAACATCGTAGATTGTGGGGTGATTGAGTAATGCAAAAGGCATCGAAGGAATATAGGCAGTCAATGGATTCAGTACCCCGTAACCAATCCTATATGGTAGTCACGATTGGTATTATTAATCAGGTAGCCCAAAAGGATTCGACTGTGGTGCCGGAGCATGGCGCCGAATACAGCTACCTGTCTAATTTTACCCGGCTCCTGGACAATTACGAAGTGGAACTGGAGTATGTCACCATGGAGCATAACTGGTTTAAGGCGGATGGCTCCATGGTATTTCCACCGCGGACAGATGCTGCGGATTACCTGTATAATAACGGTGTCATTTCAAAGGATTTACTGGGACCCGTCTGTTTAAAGTTTGGGGCGGCCTATGATATCCGTGGACTGACCGTCAACTGGGGCAGGAATTACCCGGTGGATTTTACAGTCAGTAATGGTACTAAGACTGTGGAATACACCGGAAATACCTTAAGCTATTGGACCATGGACGATATATTTGATGGGACTGAGTATCTGATAATTACGCCCACCAGGATGGTCAATGGCCAGGGGCGGCTGCGAATATACAAAATCCTTATGGGAATCGGCATCAGCTTTGAGAATAAGAAAATCCAGAAGGCCATAAAGACAGAATACATCAGCCCAGTGGCTGGAGAGTTATCAACGGTAGATTTTTCCTTGCAGATTGAGAACTACAACCGCATGTTTGATGTGGAGAACAAAGCCAGCGTTATTCATTATCTGGAGGTGGGCCAGGAAGTTACGGTCCGTTATGGCTATGATGTCCGGGACGGGAAAACCATATGGATGGACGGCTGTGTTACCTATCTGTCTGATTGGGAAGCAGATGATACCATGATGAGTTTTAACAGTAAGGATAAGATAGATGACCTAAGTGACGTATATTATCGGGGCCTATACCGGTCAGAAGGTATTACGCTGTATGACCTGGCGTTAGATGTCTTTAAAGATGCAGGGTTGGATGAAAGGGCCTATGAATTGGATGAGTACCTGAGGAAGGTCACCGTATACAACCCGTTGCCATGTGTGACTCATAAGGAATGCCTGCAGATTATAGCCAATGCCGGCCGGTGCAGACTGTACCAGGACCGCAAGGGAATCATTCGTATCCAGGCAGCCTTCGTGACGGTCATATCCCCGGAACGCATGATTGTACAGTCAGAGGATGCCACACCATGGAGTAACCTCCCGTCCGTGGTCAACAGCGCCACCAAGTATGAGTACGCAACCATGTCAAGGGACCATTGGAGGGTAGACGGGGCCATGTACTTCCTGCCGCGGTCCGGGCAGTATCTGGCGGCCGGGTTTGTATCTGCACAGGTTGCGGATGCAGCCGGGAACTTCCAGGGCAACCCAAGGTTAACCATCATTTTGGAGGCAGCCATGGTCTACTACAGTCTGCGTCTTAATTTTTCCAGCAACCCAGCCCATGGTGTAACCATCCATACCTACTTTGAAGGGACACTGCAGGAGAGCTATGCAGTTCCGGGACCTTTTGGTGTTGAGAACATGATAAAGCATGAGTTTTCTCAGTTTGATACAATAGAGTTTGAGTTTACCCAAGGTCAGCCAAACAGTCGCGTATTTGTGGATTCCGTGGTATTCGGGGATGTGACGGACTATAACATGGATTACCGTGTTATGACCAAGACACCAGTTGGACGGCAGGAGGAGAAAGTTGGCCGGGTGGATATAGTACGGAATATCTATAGTGAGACAGATGAGGTCAAGAATATCTTTCAGGAAACGTTGGATGTGACAGGCTACAACTCCTATACCTTTTATTTTACAGAAGCATCCTATGATATATCGGCGGCGGCTGGTGGGGTGCTTCTTACTATTACAGGTAGCAGCAACTATTATGCGACTGTGGATGTATCTGGCTTAGTCGGGGAGTATGAGTTTGTGGTAGATGGTAAAGCTTATGCGGTGACCAGCAAGTTGTATTCCAAGGTCATCAACACGACTGGGACCGTGGAGGAGTGGAGCAACCCACTCATAAGCGAGGAGTCACTGGCGCAGCTGCAGGCGGACTGGTTGGGAAATTATTTCAGGAATAATATTGAATATGATATTACTTATCGTGGAGAACCAAGGCTGGATGCTGGAGACATCCTGTTCTTAGAGAATAAATATGTGGAAGGACTACAGATACAGATATGTGAGCACAAACTAAACTTTAACGGCGGCTCATTGTCTGGTACGGTCAAAGCAAGACGGGCTGTGGGACAGGAGGGATAAGTTGGCCAGAGAAGAGAATGCGAGTTATGAAGGGAAGGGGCAGAGAGGATTGTCAAGGGCGGGCCTGATAAACACTATATACCCAGTCGGTTCAATTTACATGTCTATTAATCCCACAAATCCATCGGAGTATTTCGGGGGTTCCTGGACACTTTTTGCACCAGGACGAACCTTGGTGTGTGTGGATACATCTCAAGCAGAATTTAATGTGGTGGAAAAACCTGGTGGCAGTAAGACTATAAACCTAAACCATACACATGCGACTGCAAACCATGCGTTAACTACTGAAGAAATGCCTTCTCATTCTCATGTAGGAGTAACCACTCATAATGAGAATAATTCGGCTTCTGGTCAGGGTTTTTCTGCTAATGATACGCATAGGGGGTTCCAGACAACGGATAGAGGAGGGCAGAACACAATGTGGGGAAGCATATCATATACGGGAAGCAATTGGGGGCATAACCATGGGAATACTGGTGCTAACCTTTCGTCAGCTCAGTCTATATTACAGCCTTATATGACATGCTACATGTGGAAACGGACCGCGTAATTAAGAAGAGGAGTGATAATTATATGTCCTGGAAGACACCTAAAACAGACTGGAAACATACAGATAATGTCAATCTAGTGTCCTGTCAATCCAATCATATCGAAGGTGCAGAGCGGTTTTTTCTGTTCTTTAAATGGCCCGTGGCCGGGCCATCCCGCCATGACCTGGGCAGCCTATGATGATACTTCCGTCCAGTCACAGCCCCTCTTGACCGAGGGATCACGCAATGAGGGCGGCAGCCGGAGATCCCGGCTGGGGGCAGCCAAAGAAGCTGTGCCCATGACGGCCTTGCCAGGGCCGGTTGGAATCGACTGCCAAGCTCCGGGGAGGTGTGCCGAATAGGAGCATGATGTACCAAATAAAAATGAAATGAAGAACAAGTACGTTTTATCCTGTATGGCGGCGGCTGTTTCTTAACCGCCGCTATCAGATATGTTTGATCGAAACAGCGAACTTTTGTCAGATTGGCTAAGAGTACCATTCATTTTTAGTGGATATGGTGATAGCTGTTTTGGGATGTTCCAGATATGATGTGGTACAGAAAGAATAGACCATCAGAGGAGGAAGCAGATCATGAGGAATGATAGCAAAAAGGCAGTGGCAGTGTATATCCGATTTGGGAGAGCAGAATCAGATAATCCCAACTCCCGCAAATATGCTCCCATCGACTGGATACAGATGTGGGCGGATTACCGAAAGAAGCAGGCCAAATATTCTTTGAGTAAAATCTGATTTTAAAAGAGAACTGAATAAAACTACATAGAGTTACATCCCCTTGCCAAATATGAGTAAGGGGATTTTTTGTTTCCAGAAAATCGGGCAAGAGAGGGGAGAACCAAAGTGAATATTTTAAGAGGTGATTTGTACTATGCTGACCTGACGCCGGTAACTGGCAGCGAACAGGGAGGAGTAAGGCCGGTGCTGATGATCCAGAATGACATGGGGAACCGGTTCAGCCCAACCGTGATAGTAGCGGCTGTGACCAGCAGACAGGACAAGCATCCGTTGCCGACCCATGTCTCAATCAGCCCCAATCATTGCGGCCTGAAAGAGAGCTCCATTGTACTGCTGGAGCAGCTCCGGACTATCGACCGTGTCCGTTTACGGGAGTACATAGGCCGGTTGACGGAGCAGGATATGAAGCAGGTGGATCATGCGCTGCGAATCAGTATCGGCCTTAGTTTGGTGGAGAATAACGAAGCGGTGGAGGAAGCCAAACGGCATATATAAAGTTGAAATCCGATTCAACCAATAAATTCAGAAAAAGAGGGAGAGGGTCTTATGAGCGAGAAGAAAAAGGTATGGGTATATTCCCGTATTGATGCACCGGAGGATCAGTATGGAAGTCTGAAACGGCAGGATCAGAAGCTGACTGAATATGCATTACGCATGGGCTGGGAGGTAGTCGGACATTCCCAGGATACCGGTTCCTACCGGGACATGAACCGGCCCGGACTCCAGGCGCTGACCGATGCGGTATCACAGGGATGTGTGAATATCCTGGTAGTGAGCGGTCCCGACCGCGTGAGCCGCAACGCGAAAGACATCATTGACTATGCGGAGTTTTTACAGAGCTTTGGCGTAGCGGCTTACTCGCCGGAGCAGGGGAGGATTGAAGTGCTTTGCACTTCTGTGTTAAAGGACTCAGCATTAGCGGTACCGGAAGACAGTCCGAATTTATCCATTCATTAGGAGGCAGGCCATGGAACAGAAAAAAGAAACAAACGAAGTCCGGTATAGTGTAGCCCGGAAACTGCTGAATTTGATGCTGGAAAATGGCTTTATCACGGATGAAGAATACAAAAAAATCGATGCTCTGAACCGGGAAACATTTTCTCCGGAATTGTCAAAAGTATATGGGTAAAAACACTAGATATATCTGAAAACTTGTGGTATTGTGTGGTGCTAACAGGAAAACAATTTGAGGAAGGAGAGAGCCTATGGCGAAGAAGATTGTAAAGAAAATCACAAAAATTGAGCCTGTTAGCAGCGGTTTTGCCGCCAATGCGGTGGAAGTCAAACGTGTCTGCGCTTACTGCCGCGTCAGCACGAACTCGGCAGACCAGAAGAATTCCTTTGAAGCCCAGGTAGACTATTACACCCGGCTGATCGGAGAGAAAGAGGGCTGGGTACTGGCCGGTATCTATGCAGACGAAGCCAGAACCGGCACAAAGCTATACCAGAGAGATGACTTCCAGCAGATGATGCTGGACTGCCGGCAGGGAAAAATTGATTTGATCCTGACAAAGTCCGTGACCCGGTTTGCCAGAAATACGGTGGACAGCATCAAAGCCATCCGGGAACTGAAAGCCCTTGGGATAGCCGTTTACTTTGAGAAGGAGAGGGTCAACACGCTTATGGAAAAGAGCGAGCAGATGATAACCATCTTAAGCTCTATTGCTCAGGGAGAATCCGAGAGCATTTCCACCAATAATAAGTGGTCGGTAGTACGGAGGTTCCGGAATGGAACATTCATTATAAGCAGCCCACCTTATGGTTATGAGAATAATGAGTACGGAGAACTGGTTATACAAAAAGAGGAGGCAAAGGTAGTACGCAGGATTTTTGATGAGTATCTGGGAGGAAAGGGGTCGTACACCATTGCCGCAGAACTGGAAACAGCAGGAATTCCCACCAGCCGTGGGGCAAAGGAATGGCAGGACAGTGTGGTAAAGGGGATTCTTCAGAACTGTGCCTATGAAGGGGATCTGCTGCTTCAGAAAACGTATACGACCGATGGGGTCCCATTTATCCGGAAAGCCAACCGGGGAGAACTTCCCCAGTATCTGATAGCAGATGACCATGAGCCCATCATTACCAGGGAGGAGGCCGCGGCTGTCCGCCAGATTTATGAGTATCGGAGGGAACGGCAGTGTGTGAAGGATAGCAGTGTATATCAAAACCGGTATGCATTCAGCAGCCGGATTCGCTGTGGAGAGTGTGAGACAAACTTCCGCAGGCAGAAAATCTACATCGGAAAGCCATATGAAAAAATCCAGTGGTGTTGCTACCAGCATATAAAAGACAGTAAGAAATGCAGCCAGAAGGCAGTCCGTGAGGACGTCATCCAGGCTGCATTTCTTACGCTCTGGAACCGGCTCGCCAGTAACTATGAGGAGATCCTGATCCCCATGCTGGCGGCCCTGAAGGCAATCCAGGGTAACCCGGAGCAGGACCGGGAAATGCAGGAGATAGAACAGAATATCCAGGAACTAAAACGGCAGGGCTACAGGCTGGGCAGGGTATTAACCGAAGGCAGCATAAGTTCTGCCATTTTTATCGAGAGGCAAAACCAGATTGAGGCACAGCTGGAAGCGGATCGGAGGCGGCTGCGGCAGCTGCAGGGACAGAGAGCCTTTGAATGGGAGATATCCCAGACCGAATATCTGATAAGCGTCTTCCGCAATCGTCCTGCCATCCTGGAAGCATATGATGAGGAGCTCTTCCTGCTGCTGGTGGACCATATCACGGTGATGCCCGGGCGTCGGCTGGTATTCCGTCTGAAGAACGGCCTGGAACTGGAAGAAAATGAACAGGAGGTGAGCTGAGTATGAGACAACGCCATATGCCGCTGGGGTATCGGATGGTGGGAGGAAAAATAGTAATTGATCCGGAACAGGCAGAGATTATAAAAGGAATTTTTCAGGAGTATTCAGAAGGAGCCTCTCTGTACCAGCTTGCGAGAAAACTTACGGAACAGGGAGCGCTCAATGCAAACTATAAGCCGGTATGGAATCATGGGACGGTTGGAAAAATCCTGGAGAACCGAAAGTATCTGGGAGACGAAGTTTATCCGGCGATACTGGAACAGAAGCTGTTTGATAAGGTGCAGGAGCACAGAAAAGAAAAAAGCAGAAGACTGGGGCGCATTATGCAGCCTAACAGCTTAAAAGCGCGTTCCATGTTTGCAGCCTATCTATTCTGCGGAATCTGCGGTCAGCCCTACCGCAGATATGTGGAGCATTGCAAACAGCCGGGAGAAAAAATCGTCTGGAAGTGTAAGCACTACATAAATGAAAACAGGGTGTGCTGCCGGAATATATTCCTGGTAGACAGCCAGATCATCCAAGCATTTATGGAACTTATGAGAGGAGTGAATGATGGGAGGTTCCAAACAGAGCCAGAAACCATTGTGCAGGGCTTGCCCTATAGCCGTGAGGCGGCAGAATTGACCAGAAGGATACAGGAATTGGAGGAAAAGTCGGAGTATCCATCTGAGGAGATGGTACGGCTGATTTATGAGCGGGCTAGATTACAGTACCGGGTGTCCAGAATCCAGGACCAGAATTACCAGACAGAAAAACTGAAATCAGCCCTGGAAGAAAACCCGCACCAAAAAGAATTTAATAGTGAACTTTTTAAGGCAACGATACATCGGATTATCGTTCACAAGGACAGCCGATTCGAATTTGAATTAATCAACGGAGTAAGGATAGAGCTTCCTATCCGGGAAGCAGAAGGGAGGAAAACGGATGAGACGGACCAGAACAGCAACCGTTGTAAAGAAAAACATCTCTGTGATCCCAGCAAATCCGGAATACAGCCGCGATACAAGAGCCCAATATAAGCGACTACGAGTGGCAGCCTACTGCAGGGTCAGCACCTTGCAGGAACAGCAGGAGACCAGCTACGAGGCACAAGTGAATTATTATACAGAAAAAATAAATAGCAACCCGGAATGGGTGTTTGCAGGAATTTATGCAGATGACGGAAAAAGCGCTACCATGACCCGCAAGCGGAATGACTTTCAAGCAATGATTGATAACTGCATGGCAGGAAAAATTGATATGGTCATCACAAAATCCATCAGCCGATTTGCCAGGAACACGGTAGACTCCCTTACCCATATCCGAAAATTAAAGGCAAAGAATATTGCCGTGTATTTCGAAAAGGAGAATATCAATACCCTGGGGGATGGCGGGGAAATGCTGATCACCATTTTAAGCAGTCAGGCCCAGGAGGAAAGCCGGAACTTGAGTGAAAATGTACACTGGGGGTATGTGCGGCAGTTTGAAAACGGAGTGGTATATGTAAATCACAATAAATTTCTGGGATACACCAAGGATGAAGAAGGAAATCTGATCATTGTGCCGGATGAGGCAAAGCTGGTCCGCAGGATCTTCCGTCTATACCTGGAAGGAAACAGCATTAACAAAATTGCAGAGACGCTTACCAAGGAAGGAATCCGGACTGTGACGGGAAACACCGTGTGGCATGCCACGGTGATTTCCAAGATGCTGATGAATGAGAAATACATGGGAGATGCGCTGCTGCAAAAAACCTATACCGTGGATTTCCTGGAGAAAAAAAGAGCGGTCAATAAAGGAATTGTGCCACAGTATTACATCGAAGGAAATCATGAAGCGATTATCCCTCGGGAACTGTTCTATCAGGTACAGGAGGAGAGGGCCCGCAGGGCCAATGTCTACCGCCCAGCCAACAAGAAGGGATCCACCATCCGGGGAAGATATAGCTCCAAGTATGTGTTAGCCGACATCATGTACTGTAAAGAATGTGGACAGCCTTACCGCAGGCAGGTCTGGGTGAACGGAGGGACAAAAAAGCCGGTGTGGCGCTGTTACAGCCGCTTGAAGAGTGGAACCAAAAAGTGCAAACATTCCCCAAGCCTGGAAGAAAAAGCGCTCCATGAGGCGATTATGGAGGCCGTCAACTCTGTGGTAAAGGATGAAGGGGAGTTCATCGATGCCTTCCGGGATAATGTCATCCGGATCCTGGGTAGCTACTCGGATAACGTGGAACCAACCGAATATGATGAGAAGATCGATGCGCTGCAGAAACAGATGCTGGCATTAATCGAGGACAGCGCCAAAACGGAGAGCGCCGATGAAGAGTTCGACCGGGCGTACCGGGAGATTGCGGACCAAATCCGGGCTTTCAAGAAAAAGAGGACGGAGTTGATTCGGGAAAAGCAGCTGGCCGAAGCCTACGACCAGAGAGTGGAGGGCATGGGCCAATACATCCGGAAGACCAACTACCTAAAGCGTCAGTTTGACGATGAACTGGTCAGACGGCTGATTAAGGGTATCAAGGTAATCAGCGAAGATAAGATTGAAATTCAGTTCCACTCAGGGATTGTAATGACACAAAGAATTGACGATTATGACTAAGGCCGGCGGCAGAATCAACGGGTTCCTGCCTGCCGGGCTCCTGACAGTGGTAAGAATAAAGTCCCCAGACATCGTGTGATTTTCTATCACAGCTGGGGGTTTTATTGTTGGCATTACAGAGCGGTATAGGAACGATAGAAGTGGAGGAACAGCAGAATGGTATCAGAAGAGTTGAAAAAGATGTTTGAAGGGCGGATCGCAATGCAGGATATGCACTATGTGGGGAAAGTCTGCTATGGGAGACTGGATGAGAATCTTAGAGGAAAGATTGAACTGGGACAGGGCTTCCTGGACAGTGGATATACCCGTCTTACCGTCTCTGTGCTGGAGAGGACCAATGGACTGGTGGATCAGATGAAGTTTTTAATCAGTGATGTGACCGGTCTGAAACAAGAAAACGATGGGGAGCGAATGGCAGGACCGGAACTGAGCTCGTATAAGGATTCTGTCTGGTGGAATTGTGAGATGGAAGAGGCAGACTACCAGAAGATAGCGGAGGCGGTCAATGGATATCTGTCCCTGTTTCAGTCGGAAGAACTGGTGCAGGGACAGCAGGAAGGAGAATCCCAGGGAATGGGAGTACAGACGGGAAAGCTGCCGGGTAATATCCTTACTTAAATCATCCGAACCATATTTAGTATAGAAAGAATGAGGAAGGGGGCAATGCTTAAATGGAAGTGTTTGTAAAGCGTGAAAACTGGAATGGTGGAATCTGGATGAAGCTGCCAGTCTCGGAGGAACAGGCAGAGCAGGTCCAGGATGAACTGGCCGGGTATCATCCTTCCAGAATGATTCCATTCATAGGAGATGTGGAAGTGCCGGTGGCTGGTCTGGCGCATCTGTTAATTGGAGAATTTGTGTTTCAGGATTCAAACCTGGGGCAGTTAAACTACCTTGCCGCAAAGCTTGGTTCCTGGTCGGAACAGGAGCGGGCTGTATTCGAGACTGTACTGCAGAATGAAAAGCCGGATTCCTTGCTGCGGATTGTGGAGGCAATGGAGCATTTAGACCAGTACGAATGCCATCCAGAGATAAAATCCCTGGAACAGTATGGGCATTATCTGTTTGAGCGGGAAGGAAGAACGCTGCCGGTTGAACTGACCGGCTATTTTGATTATGAAGCATATGGCCGTATTCATATGAAAGCCAGTGAACGGCTGACAGATGAGGGGCTCATCACAAGAATCAAAGAGCCAAAACCGGGAGTGGGAAAGAAGCAGAATCCGGAAGTGGTGCTGCCTGGTTCGGCAGTATTCCGGGTGAATCTGGTATTTGATAAGAGGTGTCCGGAAAAGAGCTGTTTTTACTTCCCCATGACGGAGAAACAGCTGGAGGTCCTGGAGGAGAAGTGCAGAACATATGACGTTGATGAGGTGGCAGACTATCTCAGCAATATCTGGGAGTTGGATCAGTTCTTGCCACCGAGGCTCACATTTAGGGAGTTGAACCAGATCGGAATGGAGTTACAGAACCTGGCGGATAAAACCACTGTGTCAAGAAAGAAACTTCTGGCTTCACTAGAAGCGGAGGTTCCAAGGGATGCAGATGCAGCGTGTCGGATTATCCGTAATTATAAGGACTATGAATTCCTTTCAGTTCAGGAGTTGTCTGCGGAGAGCTATGCGAAGTATCTGTTGAATCTACATCAGATTTATATCGAGAAGGAGCTGGAACCATATGTCCGTCTCCATGAATATGGTTTGCAGAAAATGAAAGAAAACGGGCCAGTGGAGACAATATTTGGCACGCTGATCTGCAAGGGACATCCGATACAGGAACTAAGTCCGTCTGTTCAGGAGTTCCGCCTATACAATTCATTGGCTGTAACTGCCTATTGGAATGAGAGCGACTCCATTGTGCCGGAGCTTTTAAATGGGGAGGAGCTTCTCTCGTATGAAAACATGATTCGGGAAAAGATACAGGCCAGCTTAAAAAGCTGCCCAGAGAAGGGACTGGCAGAATATCTGTTTTCTGAACTGCTTAAAAAACGGGTTGCATCCATGACGCCAGATGTAGAAGAATATGCTGGCAGACTTTGGGGTGTGCTTACAGTACGAACTTACGGAGAATTAAATGACCGGGAGTTGACGGCTGTGATGGAAGAGTGGAAGGCGATGGCAGATAGCGGCTGGGGAGAAGAACTGTTTTACCGGCCTATTCGGACGGAGAAGGGGGAGATCTATATTGGATTCTGGGATACAGACAATAATGACAACCTATTTATAAAAACAGAGGAGGAGTTTCGGCGGGACTGCCTGGGTGGAAGTCAGATTGAGCAGGAGCTGCAGCTTTAAACGAGTGTCTTTCAATACAGGTTTTCAAGGCAAACCCCAAAATGCTTGATTTGAAAAGAACAAATGTTCTGAAGAGTATTGCGATATCAAGTCTGCTCCTGTATAATAGCAGTAGAAAGAGGAGGCGTCAGATCAGATGATTCGGTTATTTGAATTTCGAGATTTGGAAAGGATTATGGAGATTTGGCTGGAGGGGAACCTGAAGGCTCATCCATTTATAAAAGAGGAGTATTGGAGACAGAATTATGAGACAGTCCGCTCTGTGTTGCCAAATGCAGAGGTGTATGTATTTGAGGAAGACGGGGAGGTCCAGGGGTTTATTGGCATGGACGCAGAATATATTGCCGGATTATTTGTAGCGGAGGGACACCGGGGACAGGGGATCGGCCATCAGCTGATTTCAGAGGTAAAGCGGAAAAAGCGCCTATCGTTGCATGTATATGAGAAGAATACAGGCGCTGTGGCATTCTACCGGGCAGAAGGATTCCGTATTGAAAACAGCATGACAGAGAAAGAAACTGGGGAGCAGGAGTATTTGATGGTGTTTCATGAGGACGGCGAATAAAATTGGGGGGCATATTTTGAAAAAAAGTCCCCCTTGGTATGGATATAAGGAAGTTAGTCCTGAGTATCTAAGTTGCAATATTTCGTATGGATACCGAATGGATGAAGGAAAAACAAATTGAAAAAGTGTATTCAACAAAACGGAAGTTGTAACTGGGATTATTTATATTTTCAAGGTAAAAATGTTATGATAAAAGGGTTGCAACTTATAGTTGCGAAACTTCGAGGTTTATGTGGTAGATAGCAACCGCTTAAAATGTTAAGTTTTTATATAACATAGGAGGTACTAATATGACATTTGGAGAAAAACTTCAGTTTTTAAGAAAGCAAAAAGGCTTTTCACAAGAAAGGTTATCACAACAATTAACTGTATCACGACAGGCAATATCTAAATGGGAACTAGGAGAATCATTACCAGATACAGTAAATGTAATACAACTTAGCAAGTTGTTTTCAGTTTCGATTGATTACCTGCTAAATGATAACATTTGCAGTGAGGCTGATATTCCAGCCGTCCAGCATAATACAACTGTTTTACAAGATAAATTTCGTTCTAAAATACTACTTGTTATTGGCTTCATTTGTTCCGCTATCGGTTGTGCTGGAAGTATTACACTAATTGTCCTCTCTACAATGATAAAGGTTCATGTTGAAAAGAAACGTATATTGCCAGACGGTTCGGTTCAATATTACGGTGGTGGAGATATCCTTGGTTATGATTTTTGGAAATTCATATCAGAATATAGGCTGCAAGCATTATTATTTATTTGCATTATTTTAATTATTGCTGGTATTGCTATTATATGGGTGTCAAAGAAGATGGCTAAAACTAAAAGCTTATTATTTTAATGAAAGTAGGAACATACTCTATGCTTGCCAACTTTCGGTTTGTCAGACAATCTCAAAGAATGACAAATTGGGATTTGTGAGGGGGTGAGAAGCAATGGTGAAGCCGATTAGCTATATTTCGTATGGTGAAAACGAGAAAAAAGTAATAAAGGCTGGAATAGTGGAAATTCGTAAAGTTCTTATGGGTAATGATAAAAATAAAAAGAGAAGTCTGTTATTTGCTCTGGATTGGTTTATGGACCCTTACTTTAAACAAGATATTTCAGATATTCACAATGAATTGGTTGAGCTTTTGCAAACAGTGGTAATTTTTTCAACAGATGATGATGTGTCTGAGGATGCTTTACAGCTTTTATGCGATTATGAATGGCCACCTTTTGAAATACTTGAAAAAAATATAGATAGGGTATCGCAGCGATTAAAACCAAATGTACTGTATGCAGTTAATATGAATAAGGAAATATAACTTCCAGTTGATCGAGACGTTGAAGCGGATGAAAAATAAGAAATCTACCGGGCAGAAGGATTCCGTATTGAAAACAGCATGACAGAGAAAGAAACTGGGGAGCAGGAGTATTTGATGGTGTTTCATGAGGACGGCGAATAAAATTGGGGGGCATATTTTGAAAAAAAGTCCCCCTTGGTATGGATATAAGGAAGTTAGTCCTGAGTATCTAAGTTGCAATATTTCGTATGGATACCGAATGGATGAAGGAAAAACAAATTGAAAAAGTGTATTCAACAAATCGGAATTTTAAGGAGGAAAAGAATATGGACTTAATGAATGAACTTTTGAATTGCCTTAATAGTATCGACTACGATATATTTGACGAAGATTACCTGGATGAATTACTTGACACCAGGGATAGTGCCCCGTTTGATACTGAATGGTGTCGAGTTGATGAAGAAATAGAGGCGCTGAAAAACACCCAATGTTATACAGATAAAAATGAAGAAGAACAGGGTAAAATAAGAGAAAAGGCGTTCATGATAATTGAGGAAAATATTGATGGTGAACTGTCGGAATATGTTTCTGATGATTTTGGACTGATTTATGATAGTCTTGTATTGAACTATAAAGACGAATGGCTTAACAAACTTATTACGGCGTACAAAAATAAAAAAATTCCTGCCGGAGAACTTTAATGCAATTCTAGTTTGTAGGAATTGTGTAATAGGCTATTTATGTAACGGGAAAGAGGTAGAGGACATGAAAAAAAGAGGGTCCCTTAGTTTAATGATAGTCCTCATTTTAATCGGGCTTTTTGTTGGTGGAATCGGAGGAATTTTTTTGAAATATGAAATTGGTTTGCGCAAAAATAGTTTGAAAATTGAGGGTCTTATATTGGATTGGGAAGAATCTTACACTGATGTAGAAGACACCATGGGACACCAGCGTAACGAAACCAGCTATTATCCAGTGTTTTCTTTTCAAATAGAAAACGAGGAAATTATAAAAACATCTAATGTTGGAATGGATTACGAAACCTATAAACAGTATGATTTAGGCGATAGGATGATGGTACGTTGGTCTGAACGTGATGGCTATTTAAGCTGGTCTGATAGCATATCGGGTATCATAGTACCATCTATTGCTCTATCTGTTGGTGTTCTATGTATTATATTCGGTATCGTAGTTTTTCGGCCTCGGCAATCTAAATCCCATTAGCATAATCTTTATTTACCCAACTTCTAGTTAATCGAGACGTTGAAGCGGATGAAAAATCAGAAATGAATGGAGAAACAAATGGCAGTTGTGATCATATTGTTCCTTATTTTTGTAATAATGGGGGTTATTTTTTTATTGGAAAAGGGAGCTTTCTGATAGCTGGATATAATACGGCGGATAAAAAAGAGAAAGAAAAGTATGATGAGAAAAAGTTAAATCTGTGTTTTGCCTGTTTTTCGTTTGGTATGGCGGCGGTTATTGGCGCATGTGGTTATATGGATACGGAGGCATTTGCAGTACAGGTGGGCTTGCCGGCCATCATTGCATTGGTAATATTCGTTTTTATTGCAACGAATACCTTTTGCAAAAAGAAATAGTCAGACATAATGGAGAAATCCATGTCACGGACAGGAGTACAGCAGACTAACGAGAAAATCGGAATGTGTAGGAGTGATAGTATTATGTTTGAAGATTTCCTAAAAAACTTAAAGAATATGCAAGTAATACTTTGCATATTGAGAGCATTATCGTTGTAGGCTCTTATGCGAGAGGAACAAACAAAGAAAATTCGGATTTAGATATTGTTATCGTCACATCAAATAAATCAAATATGATTGCAAATCAAGATTTCACTCAAGAATTTGGGGAGGTTTATAAACAACAAACTGAATATTACGGTGCATGTACTTCTATTCGTGTATGATACAAGGACGGAAAAGAAGTTGAATTTGGAATTGCGGAACCGTCTTGGCCTACAATGCCCTTAGGTACTGGGACTTATCAAGTATTATCTGATGGATATAAACTTATCATAGACAAGAAGCAATACTTTGGAAATTTGAAATTATAAAATTCTAGTTTATAGAAAAGAAAAATGTTATTGAAGCAACCATTTTTGAAACATACCATAAGACTTCTAAATATATGGGAGGTAGTATTATGGCAACCTGGAACCCCTGGCATGGCTGCAAGAAAATAAGTCCCGGGTGTCTGAACTGCTATGTATATCGCAGAGACGCCGAATTTGGGAAAGACAGCAGCATCATAGCCAGAACATCCAGTTTCGATCTGCCGGTCAAGCACAATCGAAAAGGAATATATAAATTACAGACGGATGAGGGATCCGTGTATACCTGCATGACCTCAGATTTCTTTGTAGAAGAGGCGGATGAATGGCGGCCCGAAGCATGGAAGATAATCCGGGAGAGGGGAGATTTGCACTTTGTAATCATTACAAAACGAATCCATCGATTCCAGGTTGGACTTCCAAAAGACTGGGGAGAGGGATATGACAATGTAACAATATGCTGTACCTGTGAGAATCAGAATAGGGCCGACTATCGGCTCCCCATTTTTTTGAATTTACCAATCAGACACCGGACGATCATTCATGAACCAATGCTGGAGCCGATTGAAATTCGAAGGTATCTGGCAACCGGATTAATTGAACAAGTTACCTGTGGCGGGGAGTCTGGCTCAGAGGCCAGGATTTGTGATTACGCATGGATTTTAGATATGATGCAGCAATGTGTGGAGTATGATGTTCCTTTCTGGTTCAAACAGACAGGCGCTAAATTCAGAAAGGGAAACCGTATCTATCATATCGAACGGAAAGAGCAGATGAAGCAAGCGGAAAAAGCTGGGGTGGACTACAGATACGAAAGAAATATAATTAAATAAGAGATTGCTTGCATAAGTTTAAGGAGTAATCAAGTATAATGATACATAATAAAAATGACCGGCAGGATTGGACCTGACTGGTCATTTTTGTTAATTAGAAGCTAGAAGGTTGTTATGATAGGGCGTTCGTAAGTAAACGTTGTTTATCGTAATAGCCTTTATTTTATTCATCCGGAACAAAGTGAATATAAGAAAATAGCTGAGATGGTCGATAAATATGCTAATTTGGTTCAGGAGCTAGAAACCTTACAGGGGCCACGGTTTAAATTGTAAAAAGGGATAGGGGAGGTTAAATGGTGAATTTTTTGCGAATGGAGTTAAAAAAGATGCTTGGTATGACCCGATACAGCGAAGATGCAACATATATCGGAAGCTGCGGTTATGTGAGAGTAAATGAGGAAGTTCGTATGCGTCTGGAGTTTTCCAGATCTTCTACTACAACATATGACGGAATCGTTATGACAATGCTTAACCGAAAGGAGGGAACGATTGATACCAATGCGTTGAAATTCCGGGATATTTGGGGCAGGAAGGCGGTCAGCAATCCCAATTTCAAGGAAGGGATTATCCCGCACATTTGGGAAAACAAGGAGAAGGAGTGGTATGTCTATAAGCCGAACCAGAAGGATTACCAGATATTGGCGGATGAGATTAGTCAATATGTTGGACTGTTTCAGGAGGCAGAAATAACTCAGGGACAGCAAATGAATATGTAAATCCGGGAATATGGTAAGGCTTTGCTGTGAAGGAGGTGATGGTGTTCATTGTGTGAATAGAAAAGAGCAGATTGTTATGACAGAGAGAGACTGATGAAAATCAGTGTCTTTTTTCTCTTGCAAGAGAGCAAAAAAGAAGGAGGCAGAGTTCCGGCCGGGAAAAGATATCTGACTCTTTTTTGAATGGATTTAGAACAGAAAGCGATAGAAAGGGTGAAGATGGCGTCCGAGATGTCCCTAAGACTATACGGACGCCCCTTGGTTGTAACAGACAGTGGAGGGAAAGACAGCGCAGTATGTAGGGAAATTGTCAGACGTGCTGGGATACCATTTGAGATTTATCATAATCTGACTACAGCAGATGCACCTCAGACCATCTACTATGTGCGGAATACATTTCGTAAGCTGGAACTGGAAGGCGTTCCTTGTTTTGTGAATTATCCGATTTACAAGGGGCAGAGAGTCACTATGTGGACACTGATCCCTTTGAAAAAGTTTCCACCTACGAGGCTCCAGCGGTATTGTTGTCAGGTGCTCAAAGAGAACTCCTGCAGGGAGCGGTTTATTACCACCGGCGTGCGCTGGGCGGAAAGTGTGAAACGGAAGAACAAGCGTGGAGTGTTTGAGAACTTTGTGTCGGATCCGAGTAAGAAGATTATCCTGAATAACGATAATGATGAGAACCGCAGACTGTTTGAAAACTGTGAACTTAAGGGAAAACGGATCTGCAATCCCATTGTGGACTGGCTGGACAGAGATGTGTGGGAATATATCCGCAGCGAACGGTTGGAGATTAATCCGCTTTATGAGGTGGGATTTTATCGTGTCGGCTGCTTGGGCTGTCCTATGGCGGGTAAGAACCGATGGACGGAGTTTCGTCTGTTTCCTACCTATCAGCGGGCGTATATCCGGGCATTTGGGAAGATGCTGGATGTGATTCATGCTGGTGGAGGGAAGACAAAGTGGAGAACGCCGGAGGATGTGTTCTCTTGGTGGATGGAGGAGGAGACGATAGAGGGGCAGATCAGTTTGTCTGATATGGAAGAGTGGATAGCAGTAAACGAGGGGAGAATATAGCGGAATGCGATTAAATATATGTCATTATTTGAGGGGGCCATAATAAGCGTGATATTACTGTACTACAAAATCGGATAGCAGGTCAGAGAAAATGAGGACATTTAGAGAACAAATGTTCTTTTAAAAGTGTTGCACTTTGCTTTGAACTCAGTTATAATAAATGAAATTGAAGCTAGCCAACAATTCAGCTGGGTAGAAATGTAAGTACGAGGAGAAGAAGATGGGTATAAATAAAGTAAGTAATGAAAAAGTTGATGACTATTTTGAAAGAATTGTAAAAGAGGGATATAAACCCAATTTAATTCATCAGAATATTAATAAACAGGATATTGAGATTGTGTTGGACCGATTAGGCAGGATGTCTTTAGATATGATTGATGTCGTATGGTGCTTATTGGATAATGAATTCCCTTCATTGTTTAATATTAATCGTAGTATATCAGATGGTGCTACAGTTGCACATATAGGTGGATATGTAGGAATTTATTTAAGACATGGAAAACGTCTTGATCGGGAAGGTAGGGATTATTGGATTAAGCCACTTATAGAAATTGGTGCAATAGAAGAAATTACTTTAAAAGGTAGTGAATTTGAACATGGACATTTAAAAGCAAAGTCTCCCAATTCTGCATATAGATTAACAAGTGAATTTGTAAATCTTTTAAATTCTACAAATGAACCGTTTTTTGAACAGACGCTTCAGCACTTTATGAATACAATTGATAAACGATTAAAGATTTTAGCTGAGTTGAGAGAAAGTAATGAAGTAGTTTCTGCTCACAAACAGTTAATATTAGACTCAATAAGAGGATATGCAAGACATTTTTTACCAGGATATATTTCTGTTTTTACAGATTACGAGGATGGAAATCGTGTAACAGACAAAGAAAGAGAACAGCTAAATAGATATGGGATTGTTTTTGGCACTATTTCTGACGTTTGGCCAGATGCTATACTGTTTAATCCGCAAACGAATTCATTATGGTTTATTGAAGCGGTGACATCAGATGGAGAGGCTGATGTACATAAAATGCAGGGATTATTAAGAATCTGTCAAAATTCAAATAAACATTTTGGTGGAGTAACCACTACATATGAAACTTGGAAGCGTCTTGCAGCGAGACAAAAGAAAGAAAAGAATCTGGTTCAGCAGTCTTATGTTTGGATCAAGGAAGATCCAACAAAGCAATTTTTTGTTTGCTAGATGAAAAACGTTATGAATATCTAGCAAGGATATAATATTTATTTTTTATCAAAGAAGGGGCTTTCTATGCTAGATTATATTTTACAACAAACTGAGATTTTTTTACAGATGAGGACAAAAGAGGAAAGAAAAATAATTGGACAGTTTTTCACTTCTAAAGATACAGCTGTTTTCATGTCCTCTCTTTTTCAATGTACAGGTAGTGATATTTCTGTGTTAGATACAGGTGCAGGGTCAGGGATTTTGACTGCTGCATTTATAGAAAAAATGGATTCACTTATGCATGTACAAAATGTGCATGTGGTTTTATATGAAAATAATGCAGAAATATTACCAATCCTTTATAGTAATATGGAATATATTTGTCAGCATGCAAGAGTTAATGTACAATATGAAATTAAAGAAGAAAATTTTATTCTCACTAACAGTAAGAATTTTCTAGAAAAAGGAAAAGAGAATTTTGATTACATTATAGGAAATCCACCTTATAAAAAAATTCCAAAAGAGGCGTCAGAGGCTTTAGCGATGCCTAATGTTTGCTATGGAGCACCGAATTTATATTTTCTATTTGCAGCGATGTCACTCCACTTATTAAAACCACAGGGGCAAATGGTATATATAATACCGCGGTCATGGACTAGTGGCGCTTATTTTGAAAAATTCAGATATTACTTTCTTACCCATAGTAGATTGACGAATATTCATCTTTTTGTAAGTAGAGATAAAGTTTTTAGCAGTGAAGATGTTTTACAGGAAACTATGATAATAAAAGCAGTAAAGACACAGCATTTGCAGAGGAATGTTGATATTTCTTCTTCAAAATCAAATAGTGATTTTGGAAATATTACACATTTAATTGTTCCATATGATACAGTAGTATCACCGTCAAATGGATACTTTGTATATCTTCCTATCAGTGAAGAAGATATACAGGTATTATCAATAGTTAAAGGATTTCAAAATACATTACTAGATCTAGGAATGAAATTGAAGACTGGGTTAACGGTTGGTTTTAGAAATAGGGAAATGTTAAGAGCGCAAATGGAAGAATCAGCAATACCTATTATAAAATCCCCTCATTTCATAAAGGGATTAATAGAATTTCCTAATAAAGGAGTTGAAAATCAGTATCTTGTTACAGATAAACAAGGAATGATACAGCAAAATAAAAATTATTTATTTTTAAAACGCTTTACAGCAAAGGAAGAAAAACGACGTTTACAGCCTGCTATATATCTCAAGGAATTCCTGCCGCAATATCTACAAATATCTTCGGATAACAAGATTAACTTTATAGAGAGATTAGATAGAGGGGAATTATCCGCTGAAGTGGTTGGGGGTCTATATGTAGTTTTTAATAGCACATTGTTTGATAAATACTATCGAATACTAAATGGAAGTACACAGGTAAATGCTACTGAAATTAACGCCATTAAAATTCCCAGTTTAGAGGAGCTGGAATTTTTAGGGACTATACTATTAAGAGGTCAAGACTTATCTACTGATACTTGTGATAGAATTCTGACTAGACTTTTGGAAGAACAATTGTCCGTTTTGAATACTATGGAATGGCAGATGCAAATGGCTTAGAAAAATAGGAGAGCAATGGACATCACAAGAGATGAGCATTGCTCTCTTGCTAAATAGGGGCGTCCGACTTTAAATATTATAAACAGACGAAGTAGTGGTAGGAGCTTACTTGTATATGTATGATAATATAAATCTGTGGAGGGGCTATGAAAGAAACAAATACAAGAAGAGGTTATACGCTACCTAGATGATCAAAATTACAGCTATGCAATACTAATTGATGGGGAGTGGGGAAGCGGAAAAACTTACTTTATTACACATGAGCTAAAAAAGGCAATTGAAGATCACGAAAGGAATGGTAAGAAAAGAGCTTTTAAATATATATCATTATATGGCTGTAAATCAGTAGCATAGCGTTTTTTGCTAAAATAATTTTGACTGTAGAAATATAGATATTGAGTAAGATGTTTTGTAATGGTGTGAGTGTTTTTGTAATGCATTTTTTTCTAAACAAAGCAGTAATTGTGCCACAGTCTGATGCACAATTACTGCTTTGTTTGAAATATTTGCTTTCAGATGAAAATAAGGTCCTGTTTCATTGTAGAATATGTTGGTATGTTTAACGATGAAAGGAGACCAGATTATGAAAATGAAAGAAGAACGGCAGGTTTTAAAAATCCCTGCAGTTTCTCCCATAGGGAAAATTACAGAAGAAAAGAAACAAACGCTTTGCGTGGCAGCATATTGTAGGGTTAGCACAGAACTGGATCAACAAGCTGGTAGTTACGCAAGGCAGATGTCTTACTATCGGGAAAAGATTGACAAAAAGGAAGGGTGGATTTTAGCAGGTATCTATGCCGATGAAGGTGTTAGTGGTACGGCAAAGAAAAGAAGAGATGGCTTCCTACAAATGATTCAAGATTGTGAGGATGGAAAGATAGATCTGATTTTGACAAAGTCTATTAGCCGCTTTGCGAGGAATACAGTTGACCTTCTTACTACAATACGCAATCTGAAAAGTAGGAACATTGCAGTGTATTTTGAAAAGGAGCATATCAATACGTTGGATGGCGCTGGTGAGATTTTGCTCACCATTCTCAGCAGTCAAGCACAGGAGGAAAGCCGGAATACCAGTGAAAATATTCGCTGGAGTATTCGGCAGAAGTTTGAGAGGGGAGAGCTGATGGTCAACCATAATCATTTTATGGGGTATACCAAAGATACAAATGGGCAGCTCCAAATCGTTCCAGAAGAAGCTGAAATTGTGCGAAGTGTTTTCCACTTGTATTTAATTGGTCATAGCTGTGCCTTTATTGCAAGATATCTAGAACAACATGGAATGAAAACGGTAATGGGAAAAAATAAATGGTGTGCTACGGTGATTGAGAAAATGCTCTCAAATGAAAAATATCTAGGAGCCGCCTTGCTGCAAAAGACATATACTGTGGACTATTTGACAAAACAGAGATCAAAAAATAATGGAGAACTCTCTAAATATTTTATTAAAAACAATCATTCACCTATTGTATCAGAAGAAATATTCTATGATGTTCAAAATGAAAAACTCAGTCGCAGTTATTATAGACGAAAAGATGCAGGACGTCCGTCCCAATATCCAATCACAATGAAGCTAATATGCGACTGTTGTGGAGACCATTATCTACGGGTGACAAGAAAAGGGGATAGAAAAGAACACATTGTCTGGCGATGCAAGAGCCGCATATTGTATGGGGACAGATATTGCACAAAGCTGTCTACCATCCCGGAAACGGAGTTGCATAAAGCTATATGGGGAGCATATTCTCGTATATTACATATAAAGGACTGTTCTGACCAAGTAGAGTTAGGGCAAATTGCAGATCAGATGGCGGATCGAAAGAAAATGATCTTTAGGGCTATTCAAGAAAATGTGCAAGGATTTTGGGTATGGAATGATTTAATGGCATATTATGCAAATGTCAAGAATGAATATGATGAATTGAGTGAGCTCTTGCTTAGAAAATTCCTAGAGAGGGAGGAATCAATGTTTATTCGGTGTCCTTTCAAGCATATGAAAGCATATTCGAATTACAATAAGTATGAAGATGAATTGGTCAACCTTTATGTGGAACGTATATGGACGGTGGCATCAAATGAAGTTATAATATTGTTTAAGAACGGAAGTATGGTAAGAGAGAAATGGGATTACTAAAGGTGGTTTATTATCAGTTGATAACAGTGAAACAGATGTAAATCATAAAAGGCGAGCATAGTAGACATATTTTTGAAGAGGGCGAGTTAGATGAACAGTCAGTTGTTCGGAAATTCATGGTTTCTGACCATGAAAAGTGAAGAAACTATGTACGCGAGCTTAGAGAATATTTAATTAGCGCAGAGAGATTTTATACCTATGATATTTGGAAGAAATAAAGATTGAGGAAAAGAAATTATGACAAACAAGAAGAAAGAGATTACAATCCACAGTTCAGCCGCAGAGTATTTAACTTATGTAGCATCTACAGGTAGTAATTCAGATAGTTTTGAGATGCGTTATGAGGACGAGAACATCTGGCTGACGCAGAAAATGATGGCAACCTTATATGATGTTTCTGTATCGGCAATCAATCAGCACCTTAAAAGGATATTTGAAGATAATGAGCTGGTAGAAGAATCAGTTATTAAGAAATACTTAATAACTGCCTCGGATGGTAAATCCTACAGTACGAAACATTATAACTTACAGGCAATCATTGCCGTTGGCTTTAAAGTGAACAACGACCGTGCCGTAAGATTCCGCAAATGGGCTGGTCAGATTGTCAAGGATTATACAATTCAGGGCTGGACGATGGACAAAGAGCGTCTGAAAAAAGGGCATATGTTCACCGATGAATATTTTGAACGACAGCTGGAAAATATTCGTGAGATACGCCTATCTGAGCGCAAGTTTTATCAAAAGGTTACAGATCTCTATGCCACAGCGTTTGATTACGACAAAGATGCCAAAACTACCCGGCAGTTTTTCAAAATGGTACAGAATAAGATGCATTGGGCCGTACATCGGCATACGGCAGCGGAATTGATTGTATGGGAATCAGCACCGGATGGGAAGATCGTCAAAGCTGATGTTAGTGTTGCTAAGAACTACCTGAGCGAAAAGGAAATGTCCTATTTGGAAAGAATCGTTTCACTGTATCTTGACTATGCGGAGTTACAGGCGGAACGAAGAATACCGATGAGTATGGAAGACTGGGCTAAGCGCCTTGACGGATTTCTGGAGTTTAATGGGAACGAATTACTTATGGGACCGGGAAAAGTCAGTGCAGAACAGGCCAAGCTTCATGCAGAGACAGAGTTTGAAAAATATCGTATTGTTCAGGATCGATTATTTATGTCAGATTACGATAAGTATTTGTTAGAATTAGAATATCAAGCAGAGCAAAGTGATGAGTAAAGTTGATTATATCGTTTCCGCTGGGGGAGGAGTATACCTTCCCGCCATCATTATTATTCACTCAACAAATGTCGAGACCTGCTGCTTATTGGCTAAAGCATAAAATTTGGAGCTTAAAATATGCTATTATAATGTCGCAATAATATTTGTAGTCAAATATTTACGGTTCTATATGAATGGAGCTCAAATATGCAAGATGGAAAAAAACATAGATTAAGTCAGCTAATGGTAAATGAACTGCTCGATGATATTGATTCACAGTTTAAAGATATGTCGGTTTTGCAAAAAGAGGGAAAAAAGCAAGAAGCAGAAGTTATGTGGGCTGATTTAAAGTGTATGCTTTCGAATTATAGACATGATTTTTCATTCGAAAAAAATCGACATGAGAATTTTGTTAAAACCTGTCTTCCTGCACCGGGCTGTATATTGGCTGAAAATGAGAAGATTATACTCAGAGCATTTTCTGATAGGGATTATGATGATTACATGGGTGTAGCTTATGAATGTTCCTGTATGAAATATGCTTTTAAAGAACGAGAGTTCGTAAAGGAGTTTTGGGAATCCTGTTTTGAGGATATCACAGCATATTATGCAATCATTAAAAAGAATACTAAAGAATTTTTAGGTTATTGCGCTATTATAGATTTGACGGCACTATACTGGGAAGTGGCAATCGAGTTGTTCGAAAAATATAGATACCATGGTTATGGGTATGAGGCCCTTTCTCTTATGTTTGATAAATTGTATGTTTTGACAGGAAAAAAGGTGTTTCGCAGCAGAGTTGATTCAGATAATTATCCTTCTCAGGCATTAATGAAAAAATTAGGAGCAATGCCAAACGGGGTGAGTGAAATTCTTTTGCATGGAGAGACGCTTGAAAAATTTGTAAAAGATAACTTGAATTTGATTGATGATAATTTAAAGGTGTTAGCTCATGAATTTTGTGTCGAACCTGAGATGCTGTTGGGACGAGTATTGGAATATCGAATTGAGTGGTCCGATAAGTAAAGTTAGATATACAGATGATATACGCAAAGCATCTAAAATTACATGTAAGATGGCAGGAGAATATTTAGGTATATCTTTGATGGCGGTTAGTATTGGTATGAGAAACAACCTTTTATCAATAGGATATGCGCTTCATAATGAAGAACGGGACTAATCATATTCAGTAAGTTGGAGTTATCACATTATCGGGGAACGTTTGATAGCATATAAATACGGAAAACTACAGAGGGTCAGGTTCAAGATATAGAGAAAAATCTGCAAACAATTATTGAGCAATTTCAGGAAATGAAGAATAACCTGGTTTTTATATTAAGCGAAGACGCAAAATAGGAGACATTGATTTGTTTGAATATGCGTTTTCGCTTTTTGCTATAGAACAAAAGAAGGAAATGTAGATAGTAGTGCAGGTTACAATAAAAATTAATCGACAGAAATTGTATGATGAAATATGGGAGATATCTGCCTTCGGTGTAGCAAAGCAATATGGATTAAATTATGCAAAGGTTATAGAAAGTGCTAAAGTGTTAAATGTATAAAGCGATTCGCATCCACATGCCCTTTTCATTCATTACATAATCATACCCCATTCGTGAATTGGGCTTTACATAGAATTCCTCTTTATGATAAAACTATAAAGTGGTAAATACTTAACTTTTTGTCAGGAGGTATCGTTATGCTGTCTATTGGTATTTGTGATGATGATATCCACATGCTTACTTACTTAGAAAAATTATGTCAGAAGATTCTGCCTGAATGTAAAGTTACAAGCTATCAGACCGGCAGTGAGCTTTTAAAGAGCCAGGCAGCTTTTGATATTATTCTAATGGATATTAAGATGGAGGGGGAAGATGGGCTGGAGACAGTCCGGAAATTACGTGACAATCCCGTTGCTGATTTTTCACGCAGTCCGGCAGTTATTTTTATTACCTCTTATGATGAATATGTATTTGAGGCTCTTGACCTTTTTGCTTTTCAGTACCTTCTAAAGCCTTTAGACGAAAATAAATTTGAAAGGACACTCCTGACGGCTGTTTCAGAGTGTTCCAGGCAGACAGAAGAAGCTCTGACCTTCCATACGAAATCTTGTCATTTCCGGATTATTCCCAGTCGGATTTTATATGTAGAGAGTAACCTTAGAAAGGTCATCATTCATACAGAAAAAGAAGCTGTAGAAATATATGCAACGATGGCTGAGCTAGAACAGCGTCTTGACAGCCGGTTTTACCGATGCCACCGCGGATATCTGGTAAACTTTGAGAAGGTGGTGAAATATGACAGGAAAAACATTGCGCTGTCAGATGGTACTAATCTTATTTTAGCGAAAAACAGATACACAGAATTTGTTGACGCATACCTCCATTTTTTAAAGAGAGATTCTTGACAATCGTCAAGTGAGAAGAAAAGGGACTGTAAATAAGTCCCTTTCTTGAATTCTAAAGTTCAAACAGTAATTTGATTTCATTATGTTACAAACATGATACATTTCTCTGTTAACCTATACCTTTACTCGAGGAACAAGTCCATGTGCAGCATTGAGTTCCGGTGTGTCGTAAAGAGTATATATTAATAATTTTACTGTGAGGTGAGATGTGCTATGAAAATTCTGATTGTAGAAGACGAAGAAATGATTGCAGATATCATATCGGCCGGGCTTACCAGAACGGGGTACCAGTGTGAATGTGTTTATGATGGCGCCGAGGCGGCCGGGCTTTTGGAGGAGAAGCGGTATGATTTGATTCTCCTCGATATCATGCTGCCGGGGGCAGATGGTTATGAACTGATGGAATATATCAAAAACTACAATACTCCTGTGATTTTCATTACGGCAAGGACCAGGCTGGAAGATAAGGTGAGGGGATTTAAGCTGGGAGCAGATGACTATATCACCAAACCGTTTGAGCTGGCAGAGCTGACGGCCCGCGTGGAAGCTGTTCTGAGAAGGTATGGTAAAAGCTGGGATAAGATTGCTGTTGCAGGAATAGAGGTTGATATGGAGTCAAAGACGGTCGAAAAAGACGGCCGCCCGGTGGAACTCACAGCTAAGGAGTATGATCTGCTTCTGCTGTTTCTCAGAAACCGGAATATTGCCCTTTACAGGGAGCGCATTTATGAGGAAGTGTGGGGCGGGGAGTTCGATCCGGACAGCCGGACGGTGGATATCCATGTGCAGCGCCTGAAACGGAAGATGGGGCTGGAGCATTCGATTGTATCTGTCAGAAATGTGGGCTACAGGCTGGAGGTGTCAGAGACGTGAAATTATGGCAGAGATTCTGTCTGTGGCCGCTTTCCTTCTTCCTTGTGATATTTCTTGGGACCGGTGTTTTGCTGATTGAACAGAATACGCGGCAGGTATTTGAACTGAACCTGAACCAGCTCTCAGAAGAACAAAAAAGTATCACGGAGGGTTTAAACTGGTATATTTATACCAGCAGCGTCCGCGATTCGAGGCGGGGGATTGGAAAGACAAATGAATATATCCGGGAATATATGGAAAACCGGCCCAGAATCCGGGGGATGTATTATCTGATTACAGAGGCTGGTGAAAATGCGCAGGAGGTATACTCCAATCTTGATTTGGAGCTGCCGGTTATGCCGCCCCAAGAAGTGACCTACACTCCGCAGTATAAGATTCTGCAATATGGAGAGAAACAGTTTCTGCGTCTTTCCAGCCTGTTTACGTTACCATATCAGACATATGAAGATGCCTGTTTTATGGATATTACAGACTTTGTGCAGAATCGCAGCCGGCAGTACCGGTACTTTTTTGGCCTCTTTTTTGTAACAGCCGCCGTGTTGGCTGTGGGAATGTATGGGATATCCAGACATTTGACAAAATCTGTGAGCCTTCTGACCGAATCAATCAGAAAAATTGGCAGCGGTAATTATACGGAGCTTGTCGAAGTGCGGGGAAACGATGAAATCAGTGAATTGGCGGCGCGTTATAATGAAATGGCGCAGGCCGTCGAAGACAAAATATTCGCATTAGAAAAGACAACAGAGGAACAAAGGCGTTTCATTGATAATTTCTCACATGAACTTCGCACTCCTCTGACAGCGGTAGTAGGATACGCTGATTTGCTGCGATCTGCAGATCTCGATCAGGACGCATCGCAGCAACTGGGGGAGCGTATTTTTAAACAGGGAAAACGGATTGAAAAATTGTCTGAACTAATGCTTCAACTCGTATTTTTAGAACATCACAGCTTTGAGCTGGTTCCCTGTGATTTACGGGAGGTGGTGATGGAGGCGGAAACGATTCTGCAGCCATTGGTTCAAAAGGCACAGATGAAACTGATCGTACAGGTTCCGGAGGGGCCGGTTATGATACGGGCAGAGAGAGAACTGCTGTTAAACCTACTCGGGAATCTGACGGATAATGCAAGGAAAGCGTCAAACGTGGGGGATACCATACAGATTTCTATACGGAGAGAGGCAGGGGAGGCGATGATAGAGATTGAGGACGAAGGGGAAGGGATCCCGGAGGGAGAACAGGACAAAGTGTTTGAAACTTTTTACATGGCAGATAAGGTTAGGAGCAGAAGAAATGACGGAGTAGGGCTGGGACTTTCCATCTGTTCGGATATCGTAAAGATTCATCATGCCAGACTGGAACTTGTAAGCAGAGTAAAGGTGGGAACGAAATTTACAATCATATTTCCGATGTTACAATCATGATACAATTCCCGGCTAAGATAAGTGCATACCGGTCACATGGTAAATATAATAAAAACGAGGAGATTGTAATGGGAAACAGAAGAAACATGAAAAAAGTCACAGGCATCTTATGCGCGGGAGTGCTTATACTTAGCCTGTCAGGGTGTGGGAGCGCATATGCAAATGAAGCGGGAAGGCAGTCAGGGGCAGCTACTGCCAGCGGGGATATGCTGAAAACTTCAGTAAATGCGAAGGAAAACGGAAAGCCTCAATCGGATGCTGCCGTTGTTGAACTGGCAAAAGATGCCCTGGAGAATTATTTTGGGGTTCATATGACGGATACAACAGGATATTCTGTCAGTGTACAGTATATGGACGCAATGCCGGAATACGAGGCAGAGCAGCAGACTGTCGTTACATTCCTTCCGGAGGAGCTTAACTTTGGTGAAATCTCGGCAGACACTGTGATTGATATGGAAAATATCGAGACAAAACCGATGTATGATGTATCCTTTCATGCGGAGGGAGAGGTGAAAGGAATCCATTTAAGTTATGTGGATTGGGAAAAAAGTGAAATGCCGATTACTGCACAGTCCGCAGAAGAGACAGCAAGACAATTCGTGATATCCCATCAGCTGGCAGCAAAAGACAGCTTAAAGGTTCTCGGCAGTGCAGCAGCTTCATCCGATACCATAGCAGTGGTAATCCAGCATAAGGAAGGACGCGCCCTCTTGATTGGAGTGGATTCATTGGCTGGGAAAGTAAGATATTTTGAAGATATGACTGAAAAGAGCGCAGTAAAGTCAATCACGCCGTTTGAAGAGGGAAAAGGCTTGGGCTGATTAGGGTTATGATACAAAACGGCATCTTATCCGGCAAGGAAGTAGGTGCCGTCTTTGATTGTGACATTCTGATGATATTTTCATGCTATGATAGGGAAACTGGAATGCAGAGTATTTGCAATGAATAAGGCGGGGAAATGTAATGAAAAGGAAAAAAAGGGAGTGGTTGGGGTGGAGGGGGGAGGGTGGCATTGACGCGGTCGTGGCTTCCTATAATTCCAAACACATGAATGTGCAGGAACATAAAAAGGCAGCGGATTATAATAATTGAGGAAACCAGAATTTATTGGAAAGATGTCAGGCTGGAAGGGAAAGCGAGGGATATATGGAACGGAATGAGAAAGAAAGTTTAAATGTCAACAATTTTGGTCATTATATGTTGGATTTTATATCAGACAGAGTAAAGATTTCCGGTCAAAGCAATTCTGATAAATGGAGTCTGCTTTTTCAAAAAATTGAAGAGTGGAAGAAGCAATATTTTATATCTTCAGAATTGGTTGAAATCTTTGGTGTGAATGGCTGGTATGTGGATTTAGAATTCAGCCGTTTCCGGCACATGGACCTTACCGTATTTCAAAAGCAGGACTATGTGACAATCCTGTTGCTGATTGACTTATTAAATTCCTGTGACGAAGATGCAATGGAATATAAATGTATAGAAAATACGGAATTTGAATCGTACTTTCATACTGGTTACGATTATCAGACTAAGGAGTGTGCGGTGTTATCCAATGTGGAGTTCTGCGATGAATTACAGCGTTTGTATGACAGCTCTTTTGAACGGTTCCAGTATTATGAATATGAGTCGGTAAGCAAGAATCCAAAAGTGATTGAAAAACTGAAAAAGCAGTATCCGGTTTTACAGAGCTATCTGGACTTTTATGGGAATAATTTAAAAGAGAGCAGCAAAATAATCAGGATAAATTCTTTTGGACAAGATGAAACGGTGTGGTATATAGCAGCGATTGATCCTACGGTATTTTTGATATCTGTGAGGGAAATCATTTAATCGCGTAGGAGTTCTTTTGGCTGCCAGCACGGATCATGATGTTACTTCGATATCATTGATATGACGGAGGTCTCAGATGAACTGGTCAGTCTCCAAAGATGTACAGCTGCTTAAACTGTGGATAGAAAATAACAGGGATTCTGCCATGGCGTTTCAGAGAGGGCGTTTAAAACGGGAGGGAGGCACACTCTCTATCAGCGCAAGAAAAGTATTGGTTTCTGCTTTGTTTTCAGACGGCGCCTTCCAGACCACGATTGATTTGGACGGTGTGACAGAAATCTATCTGGGCGGGCTGAAAATATGGCCGGACAATGATTCTGGCAGTAAGAATCTGCGGCATAGTTGTAATGAATGGGCTATGAAAATGCCATGAAAAGACCAACGCCATTTTCTGTCAGGCAGTATAATTATATTGAGAAATTTTGTGAATTTTAGGGGGAATTATCGTGAAGTTTTATCAGCCATCTGGGAAAATTTCCGGGTGGTTTTATTTGTACTTTTTGGTCTGCGCGGTGGGAATTGTTCCATTGTTTGCTTATGGTTATACGCTGGCTGCGGGATATGTCATTCGCCCAAAGTAAAGAATCGCAGCATTTATCAAGGTTTACCTTACAATTGTAAAAAAGACAGCTAAACAATTCATTATTCTGAAGAGGAATTGCTCCGGTATATGGCGGTCAGTCCTATGATGGGACGCAGGCTGTTTCCATATGCAGAGAATGGTGAACATCAGCTCCTTTTAGGCAATAGAAGGGAAAACCGGGGCTTTTCTGTGGAAAAACTCCGGTCCGTTATACCGGGGGGTCATGTCTATGGCGTTGCTTGTTCTCATGTATACTCAGTTGGACGGACGATTTGGTTAAAGAGTACCTATGCTGGTATTTTATTTTTATGGCGGAAGCGTTTTTTTTACCAGATTAAAAATGGTGTGTTGGAATAGAGGGGTAATTTATGGATTTATTAGAGAAAAAGATAGAAAAGCTTGAACAGACGATAGACGGTGGCGCTGCGTGCAATGCAATCCTTTATCTTGTGAAAAGAATCAATGAACAAAACAGAGACCAGGTTATGGCGGCGCTTATGCGGTATGGTGACAACGGTTTGGTTGAGTTTCATCGTGGGTTTGCGGTGGGTAAGGTTGTTGAGTTGATGGATAAGTCGGATTCCGCTTACAGTGACTTTTTCATGTCCTGTATCCAGTCAGGGGACAGCAGTAAGGCATACTGGGGAATAGAGGGATACGTGAAAGCAGTCGGTAAAGCCGCCTGTAATGCGCTGATCCCATTTGTATTCCTTCATGACTTCTCGTTGGAATGCAAAGCAAACATTATCATGCAGTTGTCGAAGGTAACCAATAACACATTTGAACAGGGAAAACCTATGGACCCAGGATTTTGGAAAGAAAGTGACATTGATTATGGAGCTATCCGGCAATGGGCTGAACAGGGATTCCCCTGCGGGAAGGGTTTCGCAGAGCCAGTCCGCCATATTTGTCTGGATTCCCCGGAAACAGCCTCAGAAAAGGTTTATTCAAAAATTGATAAAAAGCTGAAGCAGAAACGGGAGAAAAAACAAAATCTGGCTAATCCAACGAATTGGCTGGTTCAGGCGGAGCCGTCCGATATGGAACAGATTGATCAGAGATGGCATTTACCGGCGGACTACAGGGATTTTCTGCTCAAAGCTTCGCCTGTTATAGCAGATTTAAAGATGAAGGGATATGGTTCCATTACTCTATATGGAGCCCATAATCTCATCAAATGTCAGGACGGTTACCGTTATAATCCGATTGAAAAAAGGAACATTGATTCCTGGAATAAAGATTATCTTGTGATTGCGGACCGGAGTGCTGATCCGTTTTGCATTGATCTTTCCATGGAAGAATCACCTGTCTATTTTGGGCTTCATGGCATGGGCCAGTGGGAGTTTTCAGAAGCATTCGGGAATTTCATGGATTTTTTGAAGCACATCATGGTAGTGGGAAAATGATTATGAGGCAGAGGTATCTGATACCATGACTGAGAAGTTTATAAAGTATAAATATATTACAGCAGCAGGAGGAAAAGAAAATGGCAGGAACAGGAGTTATAGGTATTTTAATTACATTTGTGGGAGGCCCTATCCTTATTGCCGTGCTGGCAGCGGAAGTGAATCACTGAATATTATAAAAAATGTTATCTATATTGTCGGTGTCTTTATTGGCTCCATCTGTCTATGGGTCAGCTTTGACTGGTCGGAGCTGACGATTTGAATGTTTCTTATATTCTGTTTTGCCTTCTCTGTAATAATCGGTGGCTGGCTGGACCGATACGAAAGAAAAGGCAGGAGGAGACTCCGAAAACGGAGATTTGAGGAGGCAGCTCTGTATTTTTGCAGAAGTTATGAGTACTATGAAGATCATGCCTGGGCAGAAAAATGGCGGCTTTGGCTTTGGCCTTTTTGCCGGAAAGGTGCAGGACGGAAATTTCCAGGAGTTCCAAAGGGAAAATGAAGAACAATATTGAGGAGAAAAACCATGTATTTAATTTTATTTTTATGTGTTACATTAGCAATAGCACTCGTTTTAATTAAGGCAACGGAAACGAAAACAAAGAGAAAATACGAAGAGTTTCTTCAGGCAGTGAGAGAAGGTTCCGAAGCAGCGGTCCCGGAAACCGCTGGATTTGAAATTGTGATGGGCCAGGGGGCAAAAGATGCAATATCAACGGTTAAAGGTTATGACCGAATACAGACTGGTTATGCCTCTCTGCCAAATTTTATTGTCCGTTACAGGGAAAATGAGATGTATATTATGGCGGTGCCTTGTCCTTCTAAGACAGAGATGGAGGTGGACCGGGAATTTATTTTACATATTACAACGGAGATGCTAAAGGAAGTGAAGCTGGGAGCCATGGGGAAAGTCTCTTTTTATTTTAAAGACAGCAACCGTTTTTTTACAATGACAGTTACAGAGTATGCAATTCCACTCATGATGCAGCCCGAGGACAACAAAAAGTTTAAGTCCTATATAAAGGAATTTGCAAAGAGAGTGAATGGTTAGTGAGGAGGAAGCACCCATGAAAGATGTTGAATTTCTCATTGGAGAGGAGATCGTAAAGGAAACAGGTGGAGATTGCTGGGAGACTCCCGGCTCTTTAAAAAAACAGGTTCCAGGAAAGTACATATTTACCAATCGGCGTATCATTTTTGTCGGGAATGGTGTGATTGAAAAGCTGCGAGTCAAGTTTGAAATTCCGTATTCTGAAATTCAATCGGTGACGCCCTACCGAGTCGTGTTTTTCAGTACGGGTATATTCATCCAGATGAAAAATGGAGATAGTTACCGCCTCTCACTGAGAAAGAGAGAGCTGTATATTTCCATGATTCGGAACTATATGGAAGGGACGGTTCAGGATGGAATTATTTAAAACAACAGGTGTACTTGATGAAATGGTATTGAAGGAGGTAGCGAAAAAGGGAATTTTAAAATCAGAAAAAGGAGCAGCAATTTCTTGTTTCCTGCTCTGCCTCGTATTCAGTGCTGCAGGATATTCTGCGCTTGCAGCTGTTTTCTTTTCCTTCGGTTTATTTCTTGTATTATGGCAGCTCTTTCTATTTAAGAGAATAACCATAAAAAATAATTTATGCGTTATGCAGGAGTTTAACGGAGTTACAGAATATCAGTATACCACCTGGTTTGATGAAGAGGGAGTTGTGGTACTGAATTTAACCAGTCATGCGGAAGGGAAATTGAGGTATACCAGTTTAAAACGTATTTTTGAAACCGATCATATTTTTGTTTTACAGACAAAGAATAAGCAGTTTGTACCAATTTTTAAAAGCGGGTTGAGTGCGGCTGAAGTGGAGGAGCTGACTGTATTTTTGAAAACGCAGAATAAAAAAATCAAAATTGACCGTTTGAAAAAGTGTAACCATACGGGGACACACTAAAATCAGCGGGAATGTGAAAAGGGGGAACCGTTTGATTCGGATGTATCCAAAGAAAATATGCGGCTGTACGAAGCCGGATGTTTATCAGCGGAAGAATTGGACAATATCCGATGCAGCGGTTTGGAAACCAGATAGTAAAGGAATGAACCAATGAATCACGGTTTGAAAAATTATATTGTATTTTGGCTTAGCCAGGCATTGTCCCAGCTTGGCAGTGCTATGACGGGTTTTACATTGATTTTGTGGGCTTATGAGCAAAATGGATCGGCAATGACGGTTTCGCTTATGTCGTTCTTTCACTATATTCCGTATATTCTTGCCAGTATATTTGCCGGTTCTTTTGTAGACAGCCATAGTAAAAAGAAGATTATGCTGGCATCGGACAGTATAGCGGCGCTCTGCTCGGCGGTCGTTTTTTCGCTTAGTATGAGCGGAGGTCTTCTGATATGGAATATTTACCTGGTGAATTTGATTACCGGTTTTATGAATGCTTTTCAAGGTCCGGCATCAGCCGTTGCAATTGGCAGGATTGTGCCAAAGGACAGGATTAAGCAGGTAAGTGGAATGAATGCGTTTTCCAGTAGTCTGGTGACAGTCCTGGCCCCGATACTGGCTGCGTCACTGTATGCATTTGGTGGATTGCCGCTGGTAATTATCATTGATTTAGTCAGTTTCGTTTTTGCTTTTGCTGTGCTGGCATTTGTAATAAAAATACCAGAAGAAAAGAAAATAAAAAAGGAAAGGGCTTCTATGTTTTCAGGGACCAGGGAAGGACTTGCCTATCTGCGGAGTAATCAGGGAATTTTAATGATTATTCTTACCATGGCACTTTTAAACTTTCTTTCCAGATTGACTTATGAAAACATTTTGTCCCCCATGATATTAGCCAGAAGCGGAAACAATCATGAGATACTCGGTGTTGTCAATGCAGCAATGGGAGTCGGGGGCATTGTAGGTGGTCTTATTGTTTCATCGGGCAGAGTTAAAGGAAACAGTGTAAAAATGATTTATAGTTCCGCGATGCTTTCATTTTTGCTGGGTGATGTTATGATGGGGGCAGGCAGGAATGCAGTTGCCTGGTCTCTTGCAGCCATAGCGGCCAGCCTGCCGATTGCATTTATCAATGCGGGACAGATGGACCTGCTATACCGCTATGTACCGGATGAGATGCGGGGAAGGATTTTTGCAGTGAGAAATGCCCTTCAGTTTAGCACCATTCCGGTGGGGATTCTGATGGGCGGTTTCCTGGCTGATTATGTGCTGGAACCGCTCATGAAGACGGATTTGGCGCTGGTAAAAGTCTTGCAGCAATTGACAGGAACAGGAGCAGGCAGCGGCATGGCAGTTATGTTTTTAGGTACGGGAGTGACAGGGGCGTTATTTAGCTTACTATCATTTCATAATAAGAACATCCGCAGGTTATTGTTATGATGTTAAGGAAGTGATTCATTACTGTGGTAAGGAGACATGATGGAAATAAAAAGAATGGATTATAATTTCTCAGTATGTAAGGTTGCAGATTATTCACTTGTAAAGTTAGACTCAGAATATAGCTTTATCGGCAAGACGGATGAAGAAAAGTCCCTGGTATGTATAACAGAAGATGTGCCATCCAATGTAACGGAAAGAGAGGATGGCTGGATGGCGTTTCGGATTCAAGGAGTTTTGGATTTTTCGATGATTGGGATACTGTCTGAGATTTCGGGGATTTTAGCGGAAAATAAGATTGGAATTTTTGTGATTTCCACGTATAATACGGACTATGTGCTGACGAAAAAAGAAAATTACCAGAGGGCATTAGATGTTCTTAATCGGGCCGGATATAAAATTGCAGGAGACGAATTAAATGTATGATAATTGGAGGAAAAACAATAAAAAAATGATAATGCTGCTGCGGCCATGAAACTGTACGGGGAAATCTTCAGCGGTACTATATTAATCCTTACAGTTACCGCGCTGGTTAGAAAAATCAAGGAGGACCCTGAAAAAGTATATGCAAAAAGCCTGAAAAGATATGCCAACACCACACAGATTCCGGAGGCTACGTTTGCACGCCTTAAGAAAATAAGGGAAAGTGGTGAGCAGCTGCGCGGCTGGTGCCGTATGGATGAAGAATATATCATCGCATGTATAAACGGCCCCTGTTATGCTAATGTGATACCTGTTCAAGAAGTGGTTTGGGCGTACAAGTCAGTAACACAGGTAAATGCTGTCATTAAAACAGATACAAGCTTGATGGTGCGCTATGCAAACCATAAAGGAGGAAGCATATCCATAAGCGAAAAGGCAGTAGATTATATTTTGCAGCAGTTTATGGAAAGACATCGCGATATTGTCGTGGGACATAATCAGGAAGTGGAAAAACTCTACTTAAAAAAGGATATGATGGGACTCAGAGAATATGCGCGCCGCCCCACGATCTGGCCAAATACAAAATGCGCTTGAGCGTATAAAGGCTGTACGAAATGTTACGGAAAATCAATACAAGATATTAAATGTGAATTCAGATATTTATGCGCTATGCATGAAAGAAGGATACGCTAAAAATGCAATTATATAAATAAATTCCAGATAATAGAGGAGTTAATCACAAATAATAAAATTTGAGGAGTAAGATTATGAAAAACAAAGCATTAGTAGTTATCGACATTCAAAATGACATTACAAAGAATTACAAGGAAATTATTGAAAATATCAACAAAGCCGTTGATTGGGCAGTAGTTAGTGATATTCCTGTCGTTTACATTAAGCATAACAATTTATCTGCTGGTACAAGAACCTTTAAGCCCGATACACATGGAGCTGAACTGGTTCCTGATCTGAAAATCGTGTCTGAACATGTTTTTTTGAAAACCAAGGGTAATGCGTTGACAAGCGAAGGGTTTGCTGCTTTTGTAAGTGAAAATGAAATCGGTGAGTTTTATATTGCTGGTGCGGATGCCATCGCCTGTGTAAAATCCACTTGCTACAATATGACGAAAGGAGGCTATATCGTTCACGTCCTGTCTGACTGTATCACCAGTTACGATAAAAGAAAAATCAATGAGATGCTTCAGTACTATGAGAGCAAAGGGTGTATTGTCGAGAAACTGAGCGAAGTTATGTAATTCTTGCCGGAAGATAGTAGAGAGCAAATGATTATCGGTTTATCAGGAAACTACACTGCATCATAACCAAAATTGGAATTAGAGATAAGGTTTAGGCGGTTAGCAGAATCGTTAGGCTTAGCCTGGAAAGGGAATATATTATGGCGGAGATAATAAGCAGCGTAACACCATGGTCTGACATCAGTATGAAAAGTTACCAATGGTTGGATGAATGCTTACAAAAGCAGCCTTCAACGGAAAAGGAATTTCAATCTGCATGGCAGGCATACAAGTATCTGATATGTGGTAAGATGTACGCATATATCGGCATTGATGACAGAAACGGGCGTCCTATTATTACCTTGAAACTGGAACCTGCTTTCAGTGATATGCTGCGCAGCAAGTACGAGGACATTGTGCCAGGTTACTACATGAACAAGCTGCACTGGAGCACTGTATATCTGGATGGTAATGTCCCGCAGGATGTACTTGCAGATATTGTGTATGCTTCTTATAAATTAGTACGTTCATCGTTAAGCAAAAAGGTACAGCAGGAAATATTGAAAAAATAAAGACACTTTTTTCTCGAAATAGAGTTCGGAGGCGGTCTCGATAATGCCGCAGCTATTTTCTTCGATCCGGAAAATGAGTATAACAACTTAAATAGGATTGAAACAGTGGAGATATTTGGCGGCGCAGCGGCACTGGGGTGGCTGAATTATGCCTTATTGGTAAAGGGCGTCCTTGAGAGAATAAGGCGCTGTTTTTACATGACAGATGAAATCATATGCCCGGAGCGCGGGAAGAGATTTGTACTTGTTGATGGCTGGCATGATTATAAACAGGTTTTGCTGCTTGGAGAACTAGAATACTAAAACCGAAAACTTCCCTCAAAATTTAAATATGCCGTCTTTGTAGACGCTTACCTGCGTTTTTGGGCGGCGGAAAGGAACTGTAAAATGGACCAATTTGTCATTCAAACCGTATCTGATTCAGAGAATCCCAACCCGTCAGATAGCTCAGAGTTGAATAGCCTTCAGCTGGTGCCGGATCCGGAATCAGAGAATGGCTGGAGAGTGGAAAAGAATCCTTCCGTTTCCCTGGTACCGGTGGAAGAAGTCTATACGGAGGAGCAGCTTAGGTCTATGAACGGCGTTGAGTATGCGGCCCTCTCGGAACAGCTTTCATTCTTGTTTCCAGCAGTGGCAGGCATTTGCCTGGTCTGCCTATTGGCCCGCTGTTTGAAGCCGCGGCTGCGTATCCCACACTGGATTAGCAGCAGTCTTTTGACGGGACTCTCTTTTCTCGTCTTTTACCGTGGCTGGCAGAACTTTTTACCGGACTCCCTCTCCCCATTGCTTCCGGTGCTGGACATGGTCCTTCTGTTTGGGCTGCTTACTCTTTTTTGCCGGGGGCGGATCAGCAAGCGTATTTACTTGTCAATTACTTTTTTGGCGCTGTATGAGCTATGTTCCGTTCTATACCTGTATGGGAAACAGTTCCTTGAGAAACTGTGTGGATATTTTCACGTTTCGACATCACCCTCGCTTTTTCCAGTCTATTCCTGGGTCGTGAATCCCGGGGAAGCATCCTGGAGAATGACGATAACGGTTGGAGTTGATTGGGCCGGATGCCTGATGCTGCTGCTCTCCTGCATCATATTGATTCTGTCAGTTAGAAAGCTGACCCGTTTTGCGCCCGGAGAGGAAGAGGGAATCCCACGAAATGAACTGTTATTCCTGTTGTCGCCCGCATTCACAGGGATTGTTTTTTTTACCTTTATCAATGTGTCACGATCGCTGCTTGTCAATCCGGCTTTTTTGAAATGGACGGCCCGCGGCAATCCCTTTTTTGACCTGTCTCTGTATTTTTTGATTTTTTTTGTAGCTGCCACCACCATCCTTTGTATTTTGTACGCTTATAATATCTACCAAAAGCTCATTGCTTCTATGCAGGATAAGCAGCGGGCAGCACTTTTGGCAAGCCAGGTTGATCAGATGCAGGCTCACATCCGGGAGATTGAACAGCTCTACACCGGAGTGCGCTCTATGCGGCATGATATGCAGAATTACCTGTTTGACATTAAGAGTCTGCTTGCCGCCCAGGGCGTCAGCGTGGAGGGGGAGGGGGAGCTGGCCGGATATTTTTCCGGAATAGGGACTGCGCTGGATGCGCTGAACTTCTACTTCCATACAGGGAACCCGGTGACCGATGTTGTGCTGAATGGAAAGTATCAGCAGGCAAAGAGCCTGGGAATCCAGTTTGACAGCGAATTTTTGTTCCCCTCTGACTATGGGATTGATGTATTTGACTTAAGCATCATTTTGAACAATGCCCTGAATAATGCGCTGGAAGCCTGCGAAGTGCTGAGTGGGTCGGACCCGGAGGCCGAACGGTTTATCAGCGTCACCTCCTACTGTAAGAATAACATGTTCCTGATTGAAGTCAAAAATAGCTTTGACGGAACGGTGTGCGTTACGGAGGATGGGGGACTTAAGAGCAGAAAACAGGATACCCACCGGCATGGGCTGGGATTTCAGAATATCGTGCGGTGCGCGGACAAATATCTGGGCAGCGCCGATTATACCTGCTGTGACAGGACGTTTACGCTGATTGTTATGCTGCAGAAAATCTGAGACGCCTATTGTATTTATGTTTTTAGCTGTAATTGGAATTATGTATGACAGCAGCCGCAGCCTGCAGCAAATGCTGACAGATTCCATTCATCAGACCTTAAATGAGAGTGCAGTTCAGCAAAGTTTTAATCTTCGGCAGAAGATGGAAGCGGATATCAACGCATTACATAATATTGCGTTTCAGTTGGAAGAATTTTCGGAGGAGGACATGGGCGCGTACCTGGACAAGGTTGTACAAAATACGGGATTTAGTGTTTTGGGTCTGGTGGACGCAGATGGTATTGGCATTGATAATGAGGGAAATGAAGTGGAGGTTTCTGGAAATACCCTATACCAACAGGCGATACGTGGAGATGTTGTGGTTGGAGAGGCGGTTGAGTCATAACCTGGCCAAGTTTAAACTGGATGTCCAGAAATTCATAGATGAGCATCCGGGAGAAGGTGTGCTCATGACGAAATTTGATATCAGGCAATTTAAGCTTCTCAATAAAATATTAGGAAAAGAGGTTGGGAATACAGTTCTTATAACGATTGCAGCTGCTTTAGATCAGGAAACAAAAATCAAAGGCTATTGCAGGGCTCATGATGATGAATTCTATGTATTTTTATGCTGTTCCACATCAGAAGAACTGGATAAAATCAGGACAAGTGTTTGGAATCAGTTTTATAAGTGCATGGGGCCGGGCTTTTCTTACCCGATGGAAGTAATAGAAGGCCGCTATTTTATGTCATTTGATGACTGCCAAAATGCAGCAGAGGCTGTTGAAAAAACGAATATAGCCCACAGCAAAGCAAAAGAACTTGGCACAAAAGTCTGTGAATATGATGAGGCGCTTGTGAAACAGGCATTATGGAAACAGCAGGTTGAGCACCAATTGGAACCGGCTCTTGCAAATGGAGAGTTTAAAATATATTTACAGGCCCAGTACCACCTGAATGAGGAAGCTCTGGCTTCGGCAGAGGCATTGGTGCGCTGGGAGAAGGAGGGAAAGTTGATTCCTCCAAACGATTTTATTCCTATCCTGGAGCAGAAGGGCCTGATTACAAAACTGGATTTCTATGTATTGGAACAGTTGTGCAGGAAGATGCAAAGCTGGAAAAATGAAGGGAGAGAACTGATTGAAATAGCAGTAAATTTTTCCCGCAGGCATCTGGAAAATCCGGATTTTATTCAGAACCTGTGCAGCATAGCAGATCAATATGGAATTCCGCATTATTTATTGGTAGTTGAACTGACGGAAACTGCCATGTGGGAAAATGAAAAAAATATGATTCAAATGGTTGAACAACTCCATGAAAATGGTTTTTTGATGGCTATGGACGACTTTGGCACAGGCTATTCTTCATTAAGCCTGTTGAAGAATCTGCCGGTAGATATTGTGAAAATAGACCGGAGCTTTTTTTACGATAATCAATACAAAGACAGGGCCAGAATTTTGATTTCAAATGTAATGAACATGGCAAAACAGCTGGGAATGGTTACGGTGGCAGAAGGGATAGAAGAGCAGAGACATATAGATTTTTTGCGGCAGGTAGGATGCGATAAAGTGCAGGGCTACTACTTTGCCCGCCCGGTTCCGGCGGAAAGTTTCTGGGAAGGAACAAGAGGGGCAGGCTGAATGGAGTCTTTTTTTCAAATACTTGAGGACTGGAAGAAGCAATTCTTTATTTCATCAGAACCAGTTGAAATATATGGAGTAAACGGCTGGTATGTGGATCTGGAATTATAGCAGAGATTTGACGGAGGTTTCGGGCGGGGTGGACGCAGCTGGTGAGCCTGTCAACGGCAGCCGTCAATACCAGATGAAGCAACTTATGACAGAACCTGGTATTGACGGCATCCTTTCTTTTACTTTTGCAATTTCCTCTTTATATGAAGGATTATTTTGTTCACCGCCGATGGCAGCCGTTTATTTGTACTGTGGAGAAGTCACACAGGTCATTCCCTGGCTTTCAAAGCCTTCGATGGTGGTTTTCAGACTGAGGTACTCCTGATATCCACGGCTGCCGTCAATAAGCCCCATTGTAATCAAGTCCGCCTGTTCGGTCTGGGTAAAGTCGATACCAACAGTGGTGGTGATATTGCCTTCTCCAGCTGTGGCATTTCCATAAATTCCTTTTTTTCCGCGCATCTGCTTCTCTGTTTCCTCAACTAACAGGTCCACTTCTTCGTCAGTTGCTCCGGAGAGATCCAGCATGATGGTATCAACCATAATGCAGCCCATCACCCTGTCTCCTCTGGCTGCAATATAGTATGTGCTTTCCTGCTCCTCATTCGTAAGGGTACAGGTAGTCATGGTCAGGTTGGCGTAACTATAGAAGTCACCAGTCAATAAAGCGAAGAAGTCGATATTATCCTTTGTTTTAATTATGCCGCCGCCGTCCTTGGAAATGGTCATTGTTTCCTCTGCTTCCTGGCCTAAAACTGCCTGGGATACCCCCAGCCCCAGCCAGCCGGCATAGTTGGAGAATTCGTTGTTTCCTGTTTCAGTTTGGGACTGTATTGCGGCGTTCATGGCCTCTTTGATAGCGGTGTCATAATCTCTGTTTTTTATACGCACATTACATTCACCTGAATTTACCCCTTTGCCTAAGATTTCAAAAGTCATTTCATTCATCTGCTTAGAAAATGTGCGGTAAACCTCATCAAGCTCCGGAACACTCACTCCATCCACAGCACTGAACACACGGTTTAAACGGTTATCTTCATCCATGCAGCTCATCGCTGTTGCAAAATCCTGGGTCTGCACGGAAGTCAGGAATTTTTCCGCAGTTTTTTCTTGATTTTCGCTGCAGGCAGTCAGACCTGCACACAGTGCGAAGGCACACAGAGAGACCATTGTTTTCTTAATTACATTGTGTTTCATTTCAGTTCCTCCTATAGGCGGAAACAGTTTTTTGATTACCGCCGATGTATTTTCAAATATCTTTAGTATATCATGAGATATAAAATACTTGTGGACCGTTCATTACCAAATCAATGCTATTTCGTACCGCTTTCTGCTCTGTATTATGGATTAGGCAGCAGATGAATGAAACGGATCCGGGAGTGGGAGGAGCAAACGGTTAATAAAGAGCGCCAGTCTATTAAGGACAGGAGTATACAGATCTCTCTGTTGATGGCTGGTATGGAAGATTAAGATGTTAGTCCAGCCTGTTACTCTTCATAGGTTTGTGCGTCCGGATGTTGTCTTAAATATTCCTCCGCCCTTTTTGCAAAGTCCTCGGCTTCCTGTTCTGCCACATCCATATCCTTCATGCCGGCGTTAAAGGTGACGGCCAACAGTTCCTTGTCATGGCGGGAAAAGCGCAGCTGGGCCCGGTCCCCATTTTCCCCTGTGAGGCTGAAGGAGATATCCGGGTCATTGTTTGTAAAGCCCTGTCCTTCATATTTGGCGGTCTTTACCGCCCCCTTTATGGCTCCCAGCTGTACTGCCTTTTCCTTCGCCAGCGCCTCATACTCACCGGCGTTCTGATTTAAGGCTGCATCGAAACCGGTGTTGGCGTTTCCGCCCAGTACCCTGTCATGTATGACGCTGTACAGTTCGCCTGTGACGGCATCCACGCTGAAATAATAGGCCTGCACATATGCCTCGGAGCTGCTTTTTTTGCCGTCTGGCCACCAGTTTCCTTCCCAGGTGGCCCGGTGGCCGTTCTGGGCCGGGTTATAAGCCATCTCAATTGTCTTGCCGTTCATATCCAGCCCAAACACACGGTACAGCCCCTGCACACCCAGCTCAGCCGCCTCCTCACGTGAGAGATCCGCGCTGGTTGGCTTTTTATCCCTATAATACTCTAAGTCATTGTCCGTCAGCTGATAATCCGGCTTCACGTATCCATCGGGCAGGGCGTTTTCCGGAGCTGTGTTTATTGTTTTTGAGCCAGTGGAATAGCGGGTGAAAATGGTTTCAGTTTTTTGGGTTTCCATCGCCATCACTACCTGGGTTAATCCCTGAAAGGACAGGGTTGCCATTCCGATGATACATACGGTTGTCATGAGGGGCTTTACGAAACCTGCTTTTCTTTGTCTGTCTTTTTTCATCTCAATATCTCCTTTGGGTTTTTCTGTATGATGTTTTACAACAGAAAGAATAACCCTGCGGTATGTTGGAATTATCATGAAGTTGTTATGGAGTTGTAAATATTACCATGGCCGTGGTCCCATGTCCCGGCTCGCTCTGGAAGGTTAAGCTGGCATTGTGGCATCTGGCTATCTGGCTGCAGATTGCAAGACCCAGCCCAGCGCCTCCTTCCTTACGGTTCCTGGATTTATCCACACGGTAATAAGGTTCCGTTATCCGCTCCAGTTCCTTAAGGTCCATCCCTTTTCCCTGATCTGACACAACGATGACAATTTTTCCGTCCTCATAAAAAGTTTTGAGTGTGATGGTGGTTCCAGGTCTGCTTGCTTTTGCCGCATTGTCGATTAAGTTTACCAGAAGGATCTGCAGCAGGACAACATCCCCCATGACTGTCTCTACCTGGGAAAAAGTGATTAGCTGTATCTGGTTTTCACTCAGCTTATGGGCCACTGTGCGCTGGACCGCGTCCAGGATACCAGGAAGGTTCTGAGCCACCATCTGGATTTCCCCATTTCTTAAGCCGGACAGTTCCATCAGCTGATTGGCCATCAGCTGCATACGGCGGCTTTCAGACAGGATGGTATCCAGTGCAAATTGTGCGTCCTCCTGGCTCAGCGCAGCTTTTTGCATATACTGTGCATACCCATAGATGGCAGTCAGGGGCGTGCGCAGCTCGTGGGCAAAGTTGTCCACAAACCTCTGCTTGTTTTCTGCCGCAGCGGCTAACTCGGTCACCTTACTCTCGATTTCCTCAGCCATATGGTTGAAGCTGTGGGCCATCTGTCCAATCTCATCCCCATCATGGACTGGCAGGCGGTCCCTGTAATCCCCGTCCGCTATTTTCTGGGACAGACCAGTTATCTGAGAGAGCGGAAGGAACAGACGCTCTAAAAGAATCAGCAGAGACAGGGCCATGACAAATGACAGGGCGGCCCCGACAAAGAGCATGGTGTTGTTCCTCTCCTCCCATGCATCTAAGTGCTCCGTGATATCAATCTGATAGAGGATTTGAAAGCTGTCGTAGGGCCTGGGCAAAGCACCCCAGGTGCTGCACAGTGTTTTCTGGCCTTTTTGGCCAATGGCCACGGTGCGGTCCTCCCCCTGATTTCCGGGAGGTGCCGTCTCCATATTACCGCTGTCCCCTGTGGTGTATAGAAGTGTGTTATCTCTGTATACAAAAAGAGCTGACCTTCGGTTGCCTGCCAGGTACAGGTAGGGCTGCATCAGACTGTCAAGTTCTTCCTGTGATGCGAGACCCCTGTCCTCCAGCGCTGCCATATCCCGGTACAGGGCGGATGCAATGAAGTACTGCTCATTAAGGCACTGCTGTCTTGCCTGCTGCATGGTTCCCTTAAGAGTTATAACAGACAGAGACAGGATACTGGTATAGATGGCTGTCAGGAATAACAGGAACGTGGCATAGAATGTGCGTTTTTTCATGTTCCTGCCTCCAGTCTGTATCCCATCTTATATACAGTTTTGATCCTGTTCTCCCAGCCGGTCTTCTTGCGCAGCTTCTGTATATGGACGTCAACTGTCCTGGTCTCCCCCTCGAAATCATACCCCCAAACCAGCTCCAGCAGCCGTTCCCTGGCCAGGGCAATATTCCGGTTCTTTACCAGGACCTCCAGCAGTTCGTATTCCTTGGGGGTCAGTTCCAGCAGCTCCTGTTCCCTGTATACCTGCCGGCTGTCAAAATTGATAAGCACTTTATCCAGCCGGAAGGTGCTGGCGCTTGTCTGGGTGCGCCGCAGCACAGCCTCTACCCGCGCCAGCATTTCCAGCATCTCAAAGGGCTTGATGATATAGTCGTCTGCCCCTAAAGAGAAGCCTGTCATCCGGTCATTTAAGCTGTCCCGGGCTGTGAGGAAAATAGTGGGCTGCCCCTTTGCCTGTCTCATGACAGAAAAGCCATCCTCCTTTGGGAGCATGATATCCAGGATCATCAAGTCAAACCGCTTGTCCGCAAGACATTCCAGGGCCTCCTTTCCGTCAAAAGCGGAGTGGCATATGTGCCCAACCAGAGAGAGGTTCCGTTTTATAAGCTCATGTATCACTTCTTCATCTTCCACAATTAATATGTTTGCCATATTCTTTTCCCGCAGGTTTAAGCCGGGTTCCTCCTTCTTTAGCAGCGCGCCATATTGATCTTACCCTGCTCTATTTCATACCATTATAATGCAGAATTGTTATGGAGTTGTAAAGAATTTTATTCCATATCCACAGAGCGGTGATGAAACCCGCACAGATGGCAAAAACCACGAAGTGATGCCTTCCGGCGGGCTCTACCAGAGTGTTATAGTCCTTGGGAAACTGTCTATTGCCGATTCCGTAAATGGATTGAGGATGACTATCTGGACATTTTCCACATACCGATGAGCCGGTTGCCTGTCTGGCGCCGCAAGATTTGGAAATCAACCAGGATATTCCGAAGGCCCCGGAGTTTCACAGAAGGATCGGAAGCAGGATACTGGATGGGATCGGGGACCGTTATCCGGCGAATCAGTAGGTTCAAAACAGCATTGGCTTGCAGCTATGCCGTTTTTTTGTAATTATGTGAAAAAACGAACCCATTTTTAAGCGCTGGATCTAATACGGCAGATGCATCTAAATTGCGGAAATAAACCAGGATATGGAAGAAAAAATCCGAAGAAAAGATTAATTGTGGCTATCGCGGCGGCAGCGGCAGTAGCATCAGTGGCAGCGGCAGTAGCATCAGCATCAGCGGCAGTGGCAGTGGGAGCGCCAGCGCCAGGCACGATTAGGGCTGCTGCATCTCCTATATGAATCTATTATACACATGATTTAAGGCGCTTACATTGTTAATGGTAGGATGAGGATGTAATTAAAATGACAGGCAAGCGGACTTCTGCCTTATTTTAGAAGAAATTAATATGTTCGTAAGAATATGAATGCCTTTTGATACAACTTTGAAACAACTCTGTGTTATTCTAAGACTGAACAGAAAACATACAGATACCCCTTACGTCCGCATTGGCTGTATTGAATTCATTTCCCGGACGCGGTTTCACATATGATGTCCGCCCGTCATTCGATGGAAACATTATCAAATGGATTATCTTAAATGGAACAGTGGCTGCCGGTTCATTTGAAGGCACAGTTACAGCAGAGAATATTTAGGTGATCCGCAAACCCATACTAAGCAATGGTCTGATTCTAAAAGTCAATATACATGCAATAAAAAACATTGTGACAAATCTGAGCCGTCTTGATGAAGCCGGGCACGCAAAGGGCCATCATGTTTACCGGGCCGGGGATGGGATTACCGATGTAAGCCATTCAACGGTGGATGGAGATTTATATGGGGTGATACTTACAACCAACCAGTTACATGAAGCTGTAAAGAATGTAACTGGCTGGAACCAAAAGCGGCTGCGGCCGGGAAGGTGGAGATTATGAAATTAAGCAAATATTTGATTGTGGCCGGAGCCCTGCTTCTTACTGCCTGTGGGTCAGAACAAACGCCGTCAGGAAGCAGGGCGGTCAGTGCAGGGACAACTGTTGCTGAAGCATTTACCCAGGAGGATATCAGGGAGGGTATCGACAGCGAAGAGAGAGCTGCTCCCGGCAGAAGAGCGGAAGAAGAGGAAGGCACTGGTCCCGGCAAAACAGAGGAAGAAGTCCCGGCAGGAACAAGCGCTTCCGAAGCAGGAACTGCCAATACCGGAAGCTGTGAGACACAACCAGTTATACTAAATGAAGCAAAACTTCCGGATGTGTTTCCGCTGGAATTTGTATTCAGCAGCGGGGCCGGAGCGTGGAGAACCGCTATTGTATTAAATCAGGACGGCTCGTTTAACGGCGCATACCTTGATTCCGATATGGGAGACCGGGGGAACGACTATCCGAAAGGAACGAACTATGTTTGTGATTTCAGCGGACAGTTTGATAACATCAGCCAGATAGACAGCCATACATATTCCATGACATTATCTGAAATCACAGCAGAGAAAGAGAACGGTGAGGAATGGATTGAAGATGGTATACTGAACAAATATTCTGAACCATATGGTATGGAGGACGGCACGGAGTATCTTTTGTATACGCCGGATACAAAAATTGCGGAAGTGCCAAAAGAGTTCCTTAATTGGTATCCGGGGTGGAATTTTGTGGATGAAGACGGAAATCAGCCGGACACACTGTCATGCTATGGGATTTATAATATAAAAATGGGATACGGGTTTTTTGTTTATTAGATGATTGGGATTTAAGCAGTAAAAACCACGGAAGCCGGAGACTGTAATATTAAGCAAATTATTGTTCGTAACGGGTGTCCTGTTTCTTTCTGCCTGTCAGGCCTTGGGGGAACGTGGCAAATCAATGGGGAGAAAATACAGACGGCAAATGAACGTTCTCTTGCGGAAGAATTTGGCACAGGAATTCATTTGGGAAGTGAAAGGCAGGTGCTCAGTGACATATTTCCGGAACAACTGCCTGATTCCCAAAAGACAGAAACGTTTTCTTACGAATATTATAATTCCTGGGAGCCGTGTTATTTCAGCTTTCTGGTCTGTCACTGTGATAAGAATGACTATGACGCAGAAACAGAACGTTTAAAGAAGATTCCAATGCCTGAGGCTTATCTTATATTTGGGGCAATGGAATTTCCTTATCCGCTGCCGGCCGTGAACTGTAACTTAAAATCTCACCACAATTTCATGCCCCTCACTTTTTACCGTCAGCTTTCCGCCATGGGCCTCAGTAATCTGCTTTACAATACGCAGCCCCATGATATGGACGTCTTCTTCGGGCTTAAGTCCCTCATTGAGATACCGGCAGACCTCCCGGGGAATTCCGATGCCGCTGTCGTAAAACCGGATCACAGGTCCGTTATGCTCCAGGGAAGCATTTATATCCAGACTGCAGCCGCCTTCGTTGTGCCGGACCGAGTTTCCAAGTATATTCCGGAAGGCGCGGAATAAAAGCTGTTCATCACCTTCCATGGTATACTCTTCAAATTCCTGGGAAATCTCAATGGAAAACGGATAGTCCTGGGGCCGCTCTATGGTATTTAAAAGATCGGCCGCCACCCGGCGCAGAATTGCAGCCAGGGAAATAGGATTAAGGCGGAGGGGCTGCATATTATATTCCAGCTTGGAAGCCAGGTTAAGGTCCTCGATCAGGTCGCGGATCCTGAGACTCTGCTTCCTGATTAATGCGGCCTTTTTCCTTACCTCCGGTTCCGTCTCCGGCTGGCTCTCAATCATATCCGCATACCCCATGACCAGTGACAGAGGCGTCCTGATATCATGGGAAACGCCGCTGATCCACTCTGTCCTCGCTTCATCCCGCCGTTCAAGCTGCCGTCGCTGCCTCGCCAGCCGGTCCGAGGTACGGTTTAAGGCTCCGGCAAGATCCTTCATGGTTCCGCTCTCCGGCAGGCTGACGCTGTCGCCGGAGGCCAGGCACCCGATGCCATCCGTCATCACCTTCATCTTTCGGTAATACCGGTATCCTGAAACCAGAATGACCAGTACCGCTGCCAGTATAGTAAAAATAAAGCTTAAGGAGAGAAAGGTCAGAAATCCTTCAAAATCCTTCATATCCTGGTGAATATAGTAATTCCAGACACTTCCCCTGGGATATCCCACCACCAGAAGCCCCTTGTCCCCGCCCCATACCGAGACCGGATAATCATCCAGATACCAGCGGGAAAACGAGGCGACTTCCGAAACCGTATACGCGTGGTTTAAATGCTCTGGCACCTGCCACATCCACAGAGGCCCGCCGCCCTGATCCAGCAGCATGGCAAAGGAGGCGCCTATCTCATCCAGATAAGCGGCCGCTTCCGTCTGGCCATCGGCCCCGCTTTCGTCAGCCGCAGAAAGCTTATCATACGCCTGGGTTATGGAGTATTTTCCGTAATTATTGCCGCTTCCATAGATTTTTGCGGTCACCACTCCCAGTATCACCAGCTGCAGAAGGATAAAGGCCAGAATCGTCGTCAGTGCCGCTGCAATGTATTTTACGTAAATTTTCATCAGGCTTTTCATGCGTTCATCCGGTACCCTAACCCTTTCACTGTAATCAAAAACGCCGGTTCCGAAGGCTTTTCCTCAATCTTTTCGCGCAGCCTTCTGATATGGACCATCAGCGTATTTTCATAATCATAATAATTTTCTCCCCAGACCGACTCAGAAAGCACGTCAAAGGTCAGTATCCTTCCCCGGTTCTCCAGAAACAGCTTTAAGAGCTGATACTCCTTATTTGTCAGCTGAATCGTTTTTTCTGATTCATCCATAACCCGGACAATGCCTGCAGATAAGTCCACTTCCCGGTTTCCCAGCCTGAAAATACTGCTGTTTTTCTCATCCAGCTGGTATGTCCGCCTCAATATTGCCGATATGCGCAGGATTAATTCCCTGGGGAGAAATGGCTTTGTCATGTAATCATCGGCCCCCAGTCCCAGCCCCAAAAGCTTATCTTCATCCTGGTCCCTGGCCGAAAGGAAGAGGACAGGAATCCGCTTTTGTTCCAGTACAGGCTTTATCCGCTGGAAGAAGGAGAATCCATCCTCGCCGGGCATATTGACATCCAATATGATTAAATCCACACCTCCGCCGCCAACCATGCTCTCTGCCTCACGGCTGGAAAAGGCTGCTTCCACCCGGTTAAAGCCTTCCTGCCTGCATATATTCTGCACCAGGCTGCACATTTCCCGGTTATCGTCCACCACAAGTATTCCTGCTTCCATTAATTTCATTTTACCCACCTGCCTTTAGCTCTATTATAGCGGATTTAAGAAATGCAAAAAGCCGTTTTTCCATAATTTAAGGTAAATGTAAGGTTGAGCAAAGGCATAGGTAAGGTGCGCAGGTTATGATGAAAACAGAAGACCATACGCAGGGACTTATCAGCAAGGAGGATACACCACATGACACAGGCAATGATTGAGACAAAACAGCTGACAAAATGTTATCACGCGAAGCCGGTCGTAGACCATCTGGACATAAGTGTTCCGGAAGGCGCCATCTACGGATTTCTCGGCCCTAACGGAGCCGGAAAAAGCACAACCATGAAAATGCTCTTAGGGCTTATCAGCCGGGACCGCGGAACGATTGTCATCGGCGGAAAAGAAATGAACGACATGAACCGGATTTCCATTTTAAAGCAGGTGGGATCACTGATTGAAAATCCATCTTATTACGGCAATCTCACTGCCCATGAGAATCTGCAGATCAGCTGTATGCTGCGCGGACTCCCTTTCTGTGAAATCGACCGGGTACTGTCCATTGTCCGGCTGGACGGACAGAAAAAGAAGAAAACGGCCCACTACTCACTGGGCATGAAGCAGCGCCTCGGCCTGGCAGGCGCCCTGTTAGGTTCGCCAAAACTGATTTTTTTGGATGAGCCCACCAACGGCCTGGATCCTTCAGGCATCCACGAAATGCGGGAGTTAATCAAGAGCCTTCCCCGGCAGTTTGGTATGACCGTCATGGTATCCAGCCATCTCCTGTCGGAAATAGAGCAAACCGCAGACCATATTGGTATTATTTCCAGTGGTCAGCTTATTTTTCAGGATACTCTGCACATTCTCCGGTCCAGAAATGTGCGGCAGATTCACTTACGCACCTCCAATGATGAAGGTGCCGCCGCGCTGCTCAAAGAACAGATAGAAGTCCCGGGGCCGGCTTCTCTTTCGTATTCACCGGAGCAGGGTATCCTAATTCCGTTTTTGCCTGAAACTGTCTTGCGCCGGCTGCTCCGCAGGATTTGGGAAAACGGAATTGATTTGTACCGCATTGAGGAGCGTTCGGAAAGTCTGGAGGATATCTACCTTGGAATGGTGAAGGAGGCCGGATTATGATATACAAAAAGGAAATCTGCCTGGAACTGCGCAAGCTGCGGCACCGGCATACTCCGGCGCTGTTTCTCGCCGTATTTGCCCTTATTTCAGCCTGGATGGCATGGTGCTTCCATGATATGGATATATCCAGGATAAACGATCCCGCTGCAATGATTTATATTAACATGCTTTTAATGAATACCATTCTGTGCCCCATCACAGCAGCAGTCCTGGCCAGCCGCATGTGCGACATGGAACAAATCGGAGATACTTACAAATGGCTCTGCACCATGCAGAAGCCGGAACATATCTACCGCGGAAAGGCTCTGGTGGGAACCGTCTATATGGCTGTATTCAGCCTGATGGAAACGGTGCTGTTCCATTTCCTTACCGCTCCTTTTGAACCGGACGGCTCCTCCCGCCTGGCGGTTTTATACGCGTCGCTGTTTTTCGCACTGTTTCTGACATCACTCAGTATATTTATCGTTCAGCTGAACCTGTCCCTTAAGTTCAGCAACCAGTTAACGCCGATTTTCATAAGTATCGGCGGCACCTTTACCGGACTGTTCTCCTGGTTTTTGCACCAGCTGCCGCTGCGCTTTCTGATACCGTGGGGATATTACGCAGCGCTGTGCCGCACCGGTTATGTGTATGATGAAGCAACCCGGTATACCACCTGCTATTGGGCTCCCTATCCATATTTATGGACCGCTGTTCTGGCAGCAGCCATAGCATTTCTGTATTATTGGGGACAAAAGAATTTTTTGAAAACAGTACAAGAAACCATGTAACGCATAACAGGAGGACTTAGCTATGCTGGTAAAAGCGATTTACTGTGAACGTATGAAATGCAAAGGGACCCTGATCTGGCCTGCATTCTTAATAATACCGGTCATCCCGGTCCTGCTGGGAGGCGGCAATTACCTGTCAAATCTGGGGCTGCTAACGTCGGAGTGGTACTCCCTGTGGACCCAGGTGACGCTGTTTTACGCCACCTTTTTCTTCCCGCCCCTGATTGGAACTTACTGTGCCTTTTTGTGGCGGTATGAGAATTTTAACGGCTGCCGCAACACCCTGTTTTCTGCTCCCGTATCCTATCAAACCATATATGTATCAAAATTTATTCAGGTCTGTCTCATGACCTTACTGACACAGCTGTGGTTTGCAGTCCTGTTCGTTGCAGCAGGCAAGGCGGTGGGGCTTATGGGACTGCCATCTGTCCATATCGTTACCTGGATTATCCGCGGCATGGCCGGCGCCCTCGTCATTGCGGCGCTGCAGTTCTTTCTCGCCGCCCAGGTCCAAAGCTTTGCCACACCGGTGGCCATGGGAGCGGCAGGGGGAGTGGCGGGTCTGCTGGCCGCCAATTCGCGCGCCGGCCTCTTCTTCCCCTACTCCCAGATGCTTCTGGGTATGAATTCCAATAAGTCAGAGGACGTGCTGGGGCAGAATGTCCTGCTGTTTTTCGCTGTCTGCGGGCTGTATCTTGTCTGTATCACGGCAGCCGGAATCTGGAAGCTGAAGCGCGTCCCTTAACCGGACTGCGCAGATGTCTCCATATATATTAGCTGCTTTTCCACGGCTTTTCCTTCGTGGATTCCGTTAACGCATCTGTGCATAAATGTATAAGTGTAGATAAAATCCTCTGGCTTAAGTAATTGACCAGAGGATTTTTATGATAAGCCATACATATTAGGCTTTCTTTAACTTTTATTCACAGGGTCATACATGCGAACACAGACAGGTGTGGCGGCATATTCCTGATGTAAAAAATTCAATTTGCCCGATGCTGCATCCCTGGAAAAGACAGATAAGGTATCAGAGTCCTGATTGGCAGCGATTAGCCAGTTGCCGCCGGAGTCCATGCAAAAGCTCCTTGGCGTTTTGCCCTGGGTGGAAATCCACTGGATGGGAGTGAGGCTTCCGTTTTCTTTTGAAATAGAAAATACCCCGATGGAATCATGCCCTCGGTTAGACACATATAAAAAGCTTCCATCCGGACTCAGACTGGCTTCCGCCGTAATATTGCTGCATAAAGTGTCTTTTGGGACAGTGGAGATTTCCTGAACTGGTTTCCAGGTGAGGCCGCTTTTTTTATATACAATGCATGTGCACCCCATTTCAGTTGTCAGATACAGATATGTTCCTGATGGATTCACCGCCATGGAGCGGGGGCCCCGGCCTGGCTGTATATGCAGGCACAGGTCCGGAATAAGTGTCAGGGTTCCGGTGCTGTAATCCACGTTATAAGCGTTAACTACATCAAGCCCAAGGTCGGAAGCGTATAAAATCGTATCATCTTCATCAAGAAAAACATGGTGCACATGGGGGCCTTCCTGCCGCATAGGATTTGTCCCGTGCCCATGATGCTGCACTAAGTCGGTGCGTATGCCAAGGGAACCGTCTTTGCGCAGTGAGAATACACTTATACTGCCGCCGCCATAATTGGCCGAAAACAGCAAACGGTTCTGCCTGTCCGTGCAGATATGGCATGGAGATGCGCCTCCGGTCTGGCACCAGTTTAATAAATACAGTTTACCGCCGTCCTTTATGCCATAGGCGGTAATGCTGCTGGTTTGGGCATCGGACTCATTCACGGTATACAAATATTTCCGGTTGGCGGAAAAGTGAAGAAAGGATGGATTCACGGATGGGATAACGGAAGGGGCGGAAAAAAAGGTTCCTTTTCCCAGTGAGAAGAGAAGGGAATGGATTCCATTCCCCTTTCCGCGGTACAGTTCGCCGGTGCCCATCATGATTGGACTGCTGTATGTCCCGATATATAAGATGCTTTGATTCATGATTTATTCCCCTCTTTTTCCTTTAGACGGTAATAGAGGATGAGAAACATGGAGTGTGACCAGAGAAGCGGGGATGGTGAGTCCGGCCACCATTTTTCTTCCCATTCAGTTTTGAATTCAGGATAATTCAAATCTTCCAGAATCTGTTCAGGAAATAGTCCGTTGGCCTCTGCGTGTTCCGTACACCAATTAAGCTGTGCCCTGGCTTTTTCAAACTGATTGGTTTTTACATAATACAGGCCCAGCCAGCAGGTTAGGATTATCCATTTCCCGCCGCCATAGTAAACATCATTCAGATAACGTTTAACACCCCGGTCATACACCAGACTGGATTCGACCTGCGCAATGGTTTTTTTTGTAATTGGATCATCTATGGAGAAAACCTGATAAGGAGTAAAAAGCCAAAGCACGCTGCCATCAATCTGTTTACAGCCAGCATATTTTGGTATCCAGCCTTCTGGGGTGAGGTTGTCCATGATGAATTGGCGGATTATATGGACCATATGGGTTATCCGGTCTGACTTCAATAGCCGGTTTATGGCCATCAGCCCTCCGCAGACACATCCGGCGGATGTAAGACTGCGCTCATAACCGTATTCTTCCCATGGATCAAAGCAGGGAAGCTGCCATGTCATTTCAAGATAATCAATGGTCATGAGAATGGAAGACATGCATTCCGTGAGTAAATGGGTATCCCCGGTGCGTTCAATGTAATCCGAAATTCCCCACAGCCAGGTTCCGTAACAGTCAGTCTGAAAATTGGGCCAGTCTTTTTTCGAGTCAATATTTTTTAAAGAATAAATATGTGGCCACTTTTTGAAAAAAAATGGTTCCTCTGCCTGGGCATCCATTGTTTCCAGATGACCGTCCAGGGTAAAACGGGCGGGCAGGAAGTCCGCAGAGTTTAAAGAGGCACCGACGGCTAATTTTTTCTTAAGCGCCTCGATGATATGCTGATGAGCCTGTAGTGTCCGGCTGACCCAGAGATAGAAATTCCGGGCAGTTTCCGGATAGCCGGAGAGCAGGGCGGCCTGCGCGACAAAGGTGTCGTCTCTCAACCATCCGAAACGAAACTGAGGAAATGATGGAGACGCTGGAAATGAGCCGTATTCGGTCTGATTTTCCAGTATGATGCGGATGCTTAATTCCGCTATTGTATCTGTCCTGGTATGTAAGTCCATAAGAGATTCCTTTCTGTGTTATATCTGGATATAGATGAATAAAATGATAATGGAAACGTTTCTATAAATAGGAGTATATAACAATAAAAAATCATTGTCAATCCTAATTGTTGAGATATTTTACAGTAAAAATCATTTCGGCATATCCCGTAAATCGCCGGTTATAACGGAAAAATATAGAGTGTTAAAAGAGTGAATGGAACTATTCTATTTTAGTAACAACAATAATTTTTGTATATTATGTATAAAAAATCAATCTAAAAATGGTAAAATATAATAAATATACTATTTTGTATTGACAAATGAACTATTCTGGTTATATTATAAATTCAAACGATATGGAAACGTTTCTAAAATAATGGAGGATGGAACTATGATAAATAAAAAAGTGGTATCAGCATTGATGGCAGCAATAGCAGTGTCCTGCTTGGCAGGATGTACAGGCCGTACAGAATCAGGGGAAGTCAGTGAATCGGAAAAAAAGGATGTAGTCAATCTGGATCTGCTTCAGTTCAAAGTGGATCAGGCTCCGCAGATACAGGCTATGGTGGCGGATTTTAATGAACAGCATCCGGATATTGTGATTAATGCAACAGTGGAGGGGGATGGTTATTCCGCACTCAGAAAAAGCAGGTTTGCAGGGGGAGAAGGACCTGATATCTTCTTTGTAGAAGGTTATAGCGATGCGAGGGAATGGGGGGAACATCTTGCGGACCTGTCCAATGAGAAATGGATGGAGGACGTGGTTGAGACATCAAAAGACGGGGTAACTATTGATGGTAAGATATACGGTTTTCCCATCGGGCTGGAAGGATATGGGTTTGTGTACAATAAAGATTTATTTGAAGAAGCAGGTATAACAGAGGAACCAAAGACTCTTTCAGAGTTAAGGGCGGTAAATGAAAAGTTAAAGAGTGCCGGTATTCAGGGAAATTCGGATTGTCTGAAGGAGTGGTGGTTTTTAGGGCAGCATCTGCTGAGCGTGCCGTTTTCATTGGTCGAGAATCCTGAAGAATTTTCAGAAAAGATATCAGCAGAGGAAGGGAAGATTGCAGATAATTCATTTATGGATGGATTCTTTGATGTGGTGGATATGATGGTTGAATATGGAAATGGGGCCAATTCAATCGGAACCGACTATGATACCATGATTTCCAAATTTGCGGCGGGAGAGACCGCCATGCTGATGACCGGATGCTGGGCGGAACCGTCCATATTGGGCGCGAATCCGGATTTGAACCTTGGGATGTTTGCCATTCCCATGTCGGATAATGAAGAGGATGCCAGAATGGCGGTCAATGCATCGGCCTATTATGTCATCAATAAGGATTCGGAACATATTGAAGAAGCTAAGGTATTCCTTAAGTGGCTCCATGAAAACGGTCAGCATTATCTGGTGGATACCATGAATATGGTTCCGGCATTTAAATCCATGAGTGTGGGTGAAGATGCAGGCAGGACATTGCAAATCATTGATACCTATGTGGGCGAAAATAAGACCTGTCCATTTGGATTTTTCCTGTGGCCGGTAGGCGCAAAGCAGGAGTTTTATGTTCCGCTCCAGCAGTATGCGGCAGGACAGTCCAGCCGCGAAGAGACGTTGGCAGGACTGCAGGATATCTGGGATAAATTTGCTGACAATTAAAATGGTTCGGGTGCGGCAGCACACATGAACTGCCGTACCCCAAAAGGGAGACTGGAGCATGACAAGAAGAAAGTATGATATAAACTTTTGGATATTTGTTATTCCTATGTGTGTGTTTTTTGTGATGATAAATGTGATACCATTTCTGGAAGGTATCGCACTGTCCTTGCAGAAATGGAATGGAGTAAGCGCACATACAGAATTTGTAGGTTTATCTAATTACATAGATTTGTTTCAGGATAAATCCTTTTTCAAATCCTTTCAATTTACCCTGTTGTTTGTCCTTAGCAGTGTTCTTCTTGTGAATGCTCTTGGTTTTGGGCTGGCACTGGCCGTGGAACATGTATTTAAGCTCAGGAACGCATTAAGAACTGTGTTCTTCCTTCCGCAGCTGATTGGAGGGCTGGTAATTGGATATATATGGAAGTTTATTTTCACCAGAGTATTTTTGCAGATAGGAGAATCCGTTAACATAGGTATTTTGCAGACAAACTGGTTCAGCAGTAAAACACTTGCATTCCTTGCATTGCTGATCGTCTTTGTATGGCAGTATAGCGGTTACCTGATGGTAATCTATATTGCCGCCCTGCAGGGGGTGCCGGAAGAGGTGGTCGAGGCATCTAAGATTGACGGAGCAAGGCCGATGCAGACATTGTTAAACGTGACCATGCCCATGATTGCCCATTCCTTTACTATCTGCCTGTTTTTAGCCATATCCACAGCTTTTAAAGTTTATGACCTGAATGTTGCGCTTACCAACGGGACCCCGTTTAACAGCACCGAGTCATTAACACTGCATATTTACCGAGAGGCGTTTGAATACAGCAGGTATGGATATGGAGCAGCACAGGGAGTTGTATTCTCAGTAATCATTGGGGCAGTGACACTGCTTCAGATGTGGGTCATGAAAAAGAGGGAGGTAGAGCTGTAATGCAAAAAAAGAAAGCCGGAAACTCAAAGCAGGTTAAAAATATGCTGATTCTGTTTATTGTCCTTGTGTTAGCTGTTATTTATGTATTCCCACTATACATTGCTTTTGCCAATGCTTTAAAGACATATGATCAGGTGATTCTTGACACGGCTGGCCTCCCGTCACCGGTTGTATTTGAAAATTTCGTCACGGTGTGGAATCAGATTGCCTACCCAAGAGCTTTTATGAACACCTTGTTTGTGACGGCGGGAAGCCTCTTGGGAATTCTGTTATTCTGCGGAATGGGGACCTATATGCTGGTAAGGCGTCCGGGGAAAATCAGTAATATCATCTTCATGACCATTGTGTCCATGATGGTAGTCCCCTTTCAATCCATGATGATTCCGCTTATTAAAATCGGGAACAGGTTACATCTTATTAACAGTCTTCCGGGGCTTATACTGATATACATTGGATGCGGAGTACCATTTGCGGTTTTCTTATATCATGGATTTATCAAAGGCATACCTAGAGAGCTGGAGGAGGCAGCCATGATTGACGGGTGTAGTGTATATGGAACCTTCTTTAAAATTGTACTGCCCCTATTAAAGCCAATCACAACAACCATTGCCGTATTGGATGTCTTGTGGCTGTGGAATGATTTCCTTCTTCCTATGATTACATTGAGTTCCAAGGAACTGCGCACATTGACACTGTCGTATTTCTTTTATTTCGGGGAGTTTGTGAATCAGTGGAACCTGGCGTTGGCAGCGGTAATATTAGCGATTATACCAGCGGTTATTTTCTATATGTTTTCCCAAAAGTACATAGTGGAAGGAATCACGGCCGGAGCCATGAAGGGGTAAGGGCTGTGAAGCGGGCTGGCTTGCTAAATTGTGGTATTTATCTTATAATGAAGCTTTAACGAGATAAAAGGCCTGAAAATGTTAAAAGATTGAGAGGACATGGATGGGAATGAAGAAATCGGATAAATCGGTTACGCTGATGGATGTTGCGAAGCGTGCCGGAGTAGGTGTTGGCACGGCTTCCAGAGTCCTGAATAAAGATCCAAGGGTAAAGGAGTCCACGAAGCAGGCAGTGCATCAGGCTATGGCCGACCTGAATTATAAGCCCAACAGTGTTGCCAGGGGATTAAAGACAGGAATGTCTAAAACCTTTGGGGTCATTGTATCTGATATAACAAGTTCTTTTTTTTCAAAGATCATAAAGGGAATCGAGGCTACATCCGCTGAAAATCAATATAGTTTTATGATGGCCAATACGGATATGAATCCGGACAAAGTGACGGATGCTATCCGGCTCATGGGCGAAAAAATGGTGGAAGGGATTTTCCTGCTGGGAGAAATCGTGACCGTTGATATAATAGAGCAGCTGGAGCGTATGGATATTCCCGTGGTGCTTGTGTCCATGAATATCCCTATGATAGGAAAAGGCCTTCCTAAGAATTTTGCCAGTGTAAGCATCAATAATGAACGCGCTGCTTTTTGTGCAGTGGACTATATGTGCAGTATCGGATGCAGGAAGATTGCTATGCTGATGACGGATATGGATGATCAGAATGTGGGCAAAGCACGTTATGACGGGTATAGGAAAGCCCTCAAAGCGCATGGCATACAGCATGAGGATTGTCTGGTCATAAGCGGTGATTTAAGCATGGAGAGCGGTTATGACTGTATGAAGCGGCTGCTGGATGATGGCATTGTACCGGATGCTGTTTTCGCTGCATCTGATTATGCGGCCTTTGGGGCCATGCGCCTGCTCCATGAAAGGAAGATACGGATACCGGAAGATATATCCGTCATAGGATTTGACGGTGTAGAACAGGGGAAATACAGCTATCCGTCATTGACAACCATTAACCAGCCTAGGTATCAGATGGGAAAAGTAGGGATGCAATTGATGATGGATATGATTCAGAAAAAGGAAATCCTGAATAGAGAAGTACTTCTTCAGTATGAGTTTAATGAAAGGGAATCCTGTTTGAAGAAGGCGGAGGATACAGGAAATCAAGGTTGATAATTCTCTGGAATACAGATTCTGGCAGCGGCTGACAATGTGGCGTTCCCTGCAATGGACCTGGTATTGGTGTGTTTTTCTTTGGAAAACTGGGACTTCATAATTTGATGTTCGGAAACATGGTCAAATCTTCTAAATAAAGTACAGTAGAAAAGCTCATACAAACATTATATTTGCATGAGCTTTTCTGCATTTAGCAGATCAGTACAGACTAAACTTTTATAGAGTGAATCATAATCCGCTTATTTAGCTGTACGTTTTTTCTAATACATTTTTCCGTGGATCACGCCACAGGTGTATTCTATAGATAACAAATCTTGCAATTGGCTGCGCAATACACATTTCAACGAATAATGAGACGGCAAAATTCCTTGGCCATTTGTAAAAAAACTTATGTATTGGTTCTAAAGTAATGGAGCGGGTTCCAATCCATGTTCCAATAACAGTCAATAAAATTGACATCAGAAAAACAGTGCATAAAATATTTATTACAATATGAGAATGGAAACTGTCATCTTTGTCAACAATGGCTGCCGTCAGTTTTTCAGCCGGAATATATGTCAGCAGCACAATAGCAAGAACACTTAACCAGATAAAGGGCAGTACAGTTAAAACATCCTGCCAGACATAAAGATGAAAACCTGCTTCAAAACAGGTGATTAGCGGGGCGATAATATTTACGGAGATAATTGAGATAATCCCCATGAATACAGCAAATTCTTTTTTGTTACGCGGCAATTTCATATAAAAATCCATAATTAATCATTCCTCCTAAAAAGAGCATAAAATCATTTTCCGGGTAGTGTTTTCTATTTACATCCTATAACCTCCATTTTTATCAATTATCTTGCGGAGTCTTTATAAAAAGCTGCCTGAAAACTTAAAACAAACAAAAAAACAGCATAGAAATCAAAATTCTACGCTGTCCGCTGCTTGATTACTTAATCGTATCAAAAAAAATAAGAGTTGTCAATAATTTTGGGTATCTTTTTGCCCTTTTGCCCTTATGCCGCTGTTTCTGTACGTTATGCGTAAGTTCTTATTTTCCTAAAGTTAATCCCCCTGTTTGCTTGATGGTGACTGCACGCTTTTAAGTATCCCCATACGGGTATTTGACGGATGGTTTTAGGGAGGATAGGAGCCTTTACTGATTTTCTTCACCCCATGCACACATTGCTTCCATGATTGGGTACAGGGATTTGCCTTTGTCTGAAAGTCTGTATTCCACCTTGGGAGGGATTTGCGGATACTCTGTCCGGATAATAAGACCATCCGCTTCCATTTCCTTAAGCTGTGCGCTGAGGGTTTTATAGGTGATACCGCCAATCAGCCGCTGCAACTCATTAAAACGGACAACGCCATGCTCCACCAGCCAGTACAAGATGACCAGCCGCCATTTGCCGCCAATCATGGTAAGAGTATAACCAAATGGCGTATCTGTAATAGATTTTATGTTTCCTTCAAATCGCTTCATGCTCATAATATTAACACTTCCCATAAAGATAGTATATGTCAAAAATGTGCGTACTATTTAAATCGTTATGTGTATTCTATAATAGATGAGAACAGGAATAAATGCAAGAAAAAGAAGGAGGAGACGGAGTGAAACAAATTTTAGTTATTTTAGGCGGTGGCCGGCGCAATGGCAATACGAAACAATTGGCAGATTCTTTTGTCAGTGGGGCTGCGCAGGCAGGACATCAGGTGGAAACTATTGCTCTCTCAGAAATAGAGGTGAAGGGCTGCCTGGGCTGCAATGCCTGCCGTTACGGAAAGCCCTGTGTACAGCCGGATGATTTTAATCGTATTGTTCCGAAACTCAAAGAGGCTGACTTGGTTGTATTTACTTCCCCGCTGTACTTTTGGACAATCTCGTCCAAACTCAAAGCGTTTATCGAGAGATTTTATTGCATTGCCCAGAGAGATGAAACACCGCCTTACGGCCGGTACGAGAAGTATCCTGTGAAGGATGCTGCGCTGCTGATGACTTCTGCCGATGACTTCTTTTGGACTTTTGAGCAGGCCGTGTCCTATTATCAGTTTGCAATCGTGAATTATATTGGTTTTACTGACAAAGGGATGCTTTTAGCTGGTGGCTGCGGCGATACCAACGGTAAGCCGAACATCAGGAGCACAGCACATCTGAAGTCAGCTTATGAATTTGGAAAAAACATCTATCATAATGACTAATTATTTACTTGGCCGTCACTAAAGTGGCGGTCATTTTCCTTTCAATGTTTACAGACCTTGCTGTCAATAAAATCGGAACCCAGTACTCAATTTGGCTTTTCCCTTCTTTATCCGATTCCTCACCATACTTTGCAAAATCATATTTTGCGGATTCGTTTAACTGACAGGTCGATTGTGGAAACCATATTTTATAAATGTAATCCGCAACTGGCTCTAAACTGTCTTGACTTTCAGCCCTGAAATGAAATACTACATATTTGCTGGCAGTCAGTTCTTTTATTACCATTCCTTTTGTAAATGGTATTTCGAGTAGCCCGCCTGCCTGGCTAAGTTATCCAAATCCAACTTTTCTTCCAGATGCGTTTCGATGTAATCAATCACATCTTTTATAATTGTTATATTCTTCTCCACAACTTTTCCCTCCGTCATTATTATAACAAAAATGCGGCTTTGTGTTTTCACAAAACTTGCTATGGTGTCCCGGGATTAAAAAAATCACCATAAATCCATATTCTTTACAACGATTTGTTGTCAAAAATAAATATAACCTTGTTTTACTGTTGTTAAAAAAGAATATATAATGATATCAGAAAATAAAAAGCATGCTGAATATTTTAAATGAAACAGAAGGAGGTACAATATGACCAAAATGACAGAAGAGATGGTTAGATCATATTTTCCCCAATTATCAGAGATAAAAAATCAGGAATATGCAAAAAAGGCAGCTGAAATCTGGGTGGAAGCATTTGAAAACAGCTCATGGGAAAATATAGCGGACGCGCAGTTTGCAACCCGTGCTCCAGGGGTGGCACTGGTGAAGCATACGGAAAGTGTTACAGCTAATGCGCTTATGATTGCACGAAATACCGTTGAGAAATATGGTTATGAGATTGATACTGATATTTTAATCCTTGCTGCGGTTTTACATGATGTATGTAAGCTTGAAGAAATGGAGATGGGTGACCAGGGAAGCGGAACGAGCAGGAAGAGCAGTCTGGGTAAGATTTACCAGCATGGATTTTTGAGCGGTTATTATACACAAAAATATGGGCTTCCTAATGAGGTTACAGGGCTGGTGGTTGCTCATTCCGGACAGTCAAAGGTGATTCCCAGATCAATTGAAGGAATGATTTTGTATTATGCGGATATGATGGATGCGGATATCCACTTCGTTCAGGCAGGAACAACACTTTGCCTGGAAACGCATTGATAAAGGAGGAGAAGGAAATGGCAGTTGGAAATCGTGTTTTTTTAAAGAGAAATTTACCGGATAACTATTTAGTAGAAGAATTCAGCAAATTACCGGCAGCAAATGTAGCAGATTGTATGGGACGGTTATGCGGCATGAATCCCAGTATCAGACTGATGTCAAACCCGTCTGAAGCAATTATGTGCGGTGTGGCTTTAACGGTGAAGGCAAGGCCTGGTGACAATATGATGCTTCATAAGGCAATGAATATGTCTATGCCGGGCGATGTGATTGTTGTTTCCAACGAGGGCGAGCGGAGCCGGGCGATTATGGGAGAAATCATGTATAATTACATGCAGGGTTTCAAAAAGATTGCCGGAATTGTGATTGATGGGCCGATTCGGGATATTGATGTGATTTCAAAAGGGCATCTGCCGATTTATGCAACTGGAACGAATCCGGCCGGCCCTTATAAAGAAGGTCCTGGAGAGGTAAATGTTCCGATTGCGTGCGGCAGCATTACTGTAAACCCCGGAGATATTATTCTGGGCGATAAAGACGGTGTAATCGTTATTCCGAGACAGGATGCGGCAGAGATTCTTGAAAAAGCCAAGACACTCTCAGCGGCAGATAAACAGAAAGCGGAGAATTCTGCAAAAGGGACTGTGAATCGCCAGTGGGTAGAAGATTTGATGGAAAAGAAAAATGTAGAGATTATAGATGACGTTTATAACTGCTAAAAGAGGAGGAGAAACAGATGAAAAATCGTCTGGTAAAAATGATACCGGTAATTTTGTTTCCGCTCCTGACATGGCTTATCTCTGCTCCCGCAGGCCTGGAGACAGAGACCTGGCATATGTTCGGTTTGTGTCTGTCCCTGCTGTGCGGATTAATTTTGAAACCTTTTTCAGAGCCCGTAATCAGCCTGATTGTATTGGGACTCGGTGCCTGCTTTGTTGAAAAACCAGCTGTTTTGTACAGCGGATATGCTGCCCAGGGAGTTTGGTTTTTGCTTGCAGTGCTTCTTGCCTGCGGGGCGTTTAAGAAAACCGGATTAGGAAAACGTCTTGCATACATATTGCTTTCCAAATTTGGGGGAACCAAATTCGGAAGATCCTCTCTGGGTCTTGGATATGTCATGATGCTTTGTGATTTAATACTGAGTCCGGCCACCGGGTCCAATACGTCCCGTTCTGCAATTGTATTTCCTATTTTCCGGGGCGTCTCAGAGTCACTGGGGTCTTATCCGGACAAGGATCCGCAAAAGCTGGGAGGATATCTGGAGCTGCTGGAACATGTAGTTGCCATGTCCACAGCAGTATTGTTTCTGACAGGAATGGCATCCAATGCAGTGATTGCCTCAACCATTAAAGACATTGCCGGAGTGGAATTGACATGGATGCTGTGGTTTAAGGCGGCATTGGTGCCGGGACTGATTGTTTTGTTTTTGTGCCCGCTGGTTGTGTATAAGCTCTATCCGCCCCAGATGAAAGATTTGGGAGATATTAAACCCTTTGTTGTCAGTAAAATGCAGGAAATGGGCGCAATGAAAAAAGACGAGAAAATTCTGCTGGCATTATTTATCATGGCGATTCTGGGATGGATGCTTGGGGGAAAAATTGGAATCAGTATGTATGTGGTTGCATTTGCTTTTCTGGCATTGGAGCTGCTGCTTGGGGTCATGGATTGGAATGACTTGATGGCGGAAAAGGGTGCATGGAACATGTACATATGGTACGGTGCATTTTTCAGTATATCCGGCGCAATTAATGAAGGCGGATTTTATTCCTGGCTGTCTGGTCAGATACAAAATTATCTGGATCTCTCAGCTGTGAATGGAATGGCTGTATTAGTGATTCTGCTGTTAATAAGTTTTGTTACAAAGTACTTTTTCGTGTCCAATGCAGCATATATCGCCTCTATTTATCCGGTTATTTTGACATTGGCGGCATCCACAAATGTAAATATAATGGCATTGTCTTTGATGCTGGCGTTTTTCGGCGGATATGGCGCGCTTTTATGTAACTACGGAAACGGAGCAAGTATCTATATTTTTGGAAATGGTTATGTGAGCCAGAAAGACTGGTATCTGAAAGGAACCATTTTGTTAGCTATGATTTTTGCGGTGTTCCTTATAATCGGACTTCCGTATTGGAAAATCATGGGCATTTGCTGAGAATAATGAAGAATAATGAAATGAGAGGAAGAAATTATGGGTTGGAAAATTCTTTTACCGCAGGAATTAAAAAAAGATGCACGCGATTTGCTGGAAAGCCATGGACATACGTTGATTGACGGCCGCGGATTTGAAACGGAAGATGTAATTGCGGACATGAAGGAGCATAAGCCGGACGCAATTATTGTACGAATTACGAAAATGCCCAGAGCTGTATTTGAAGCAGCTGCGCCGAATCTCAAAGTTCTGGTACGCCATGGGGCCGGATATGACGCTGTGGACCTGATAGCGGCAGCGGATTATGGAGTGAAATGCCTTTACGCTCCGGTTGCCAACAGCACATCAGTTGCGGAGACAGCTCTTATGCTGATGCTGTATATGAGCAGAAATGTAACACGTCTTCGCGATATGTTAACAGTGGATTTTTACGATGCAAAACTAAAGACATATATGACTACGCTGAACGGAAAGACCGTTGGTTTGATTGGATGTGGAAATATCGGAAGCCGCACGGCGAAACGCTGCCTGGCAATGGAGATGAATGTGCTTTGCTATGATCCATATAAGCCGGCATGTGATTTCCCGGAGGGGGTTGAGGTGGTCAGAGATATAGAACGTATTTTCAGAGAAAGTGATTATGTATCTTTACATACGCCAAATACCTCTGTTACAAGAAATATGATTAATAAAGAAACACTTTCGATGATGAAGCCCACCGCATTCCTGATTAATACAGCAAGAGGCGCAGTGGTCAATGAACAGGATTTATATGAGGCCTGCAAGAATCATGTAATAGCAGGCGCTGCGCTGGACGCTGTTGTGCACGAACCCATTCTTCCGGATATGCCGCTGATCACTCTGGATAATGTGCTGATTACTCCGCATGTTGGCGGCAATACGGTGGAAGCGGCAATGCGGGCTTCTTACATGGCTGCAATGGGAATTGTGGAGATGTATGAAGGAAAAGAGCCAACCTGGCCTATACCGGATATTGATTATGAAACAGCTCCCGTATATACTGATACGATTAAGCCGGACAGAAAACCGGTGGGTATGTATGATTATTAATAACTGAGATGAAAGAGCAGACATTCGGCTTTGAAAAAGCGGAGTGTCTGCATGTTCTGTATAAGGAAAAATCTAAAATATAAAAGGAAAAATCGAAACTATAATATGGAGGAGAAAAATGGGGGATATTCAGGTTACATTATTAATAGGATTTTTTATGCTTATTAGTTATATCTGGGCAAAAATTCCTTATGGAATGACAGCGGTTTTTTGCTGTCTTGCATTAGAGATTACGGGGGTACTGTCATCAGCAGAAGCTTGGGCGGGATTTGGAAACACAACGGTTTTTCTGTTTGCTTCGATTTTCATTTTAGGCGCCGGACTTATGAAAACAAGTTTTATTATAAAGATACAGAAGCTTCTTCAGAAAATTGGCAGCAGTGAGAAGAAAATGAGATGGATTTGTATGTATATTGCCTCTTTTCTTGCAATGCTGACCAGTGCCACAGCAGCGGGGGCAACAATGCTTCCAATGGTATCCCTGCTTAGCAGGAAAGGGAATTTTCAGAAAAGACGTTTGCTGAAGCCTGTTATGGACGCAGCTTGTATGGGTTTCGCAATTATGCCATTTGGAATGGGAGCAGCTTTTATGGAACAGGGAAATTCGTATTTACAGATGATGGGGTCATCTGTTCGTATGAGTTTATTTGATTCAGCTATTGCAAGATTGCCGGTATTGATAGTGACAATCAGTTTTATTGGATTATTTGGCTATAAGTTTATTTCAAATCAAAAAGAAAATGGGGACAAAAATCAGGAAGAGATTATTTTGAACGAGAACTGCAATCTTTCTGAATTTAAGGATAAAATGGGAATTGGAATCTTTTTTGGCAGCATTGCTGCAATGATTATCAGTTCTCTGGTGGGGATTCCGTCACACTATGCGCCTCTGATCGGTGCATTGCTGATGATTGTCAGCGGCGTGCTAAGTGGAAAAGAAGCATTTGGAGCAATTGACTTAAATACTGTGTGTATATTCGCGGGAAGTCTGGGTTTTGCAAACGCGTTGACCAAAACCGGAATTGCAGACTGGATTGTAGAAAAACTGGTTTTCGCAACAAACTCCAGCCAAAGTGAATATGTGCTGGTTGCTATTTTTTTGCTTGTACCCTTTGCCATGACGCAGTTTATGGGCAATATACCTGTGATCAATCTGACGATGCCCATTGCGGCGACTGTGGCCTGTACAACAGGAATCAATCCCACAGCCATTATGGTTGCCACAGTGGCAGGCGCCACGCTTTCTATTTCTACTCCGATGGCGGCCGGAATACAGGCACTGATTATGGAAGCAGGTGAATACCGTTTCAGCGATTATATAAAAGCAGGACTGCCAACGGCGGCTGTTTTTGCCGCCGCTTATATTATATGGGCGCCATTTGTTTTTCCTTTATATTAATAATTAACAGGAACACTTTTTTTCCGCCGTCAAAACTGTTACGAATTTTCAAATGATGCAAAGAAAGATTTTAACCGATCGATGAAATCCTGTGCATATCTGGGAAGAAAACGGTCTTTATGATATACAATGCCGAGTGGATTGAGTAAGGTTTTTCCATTCAGCTGTACCGGGAAAAAGTAAGTGTTTGGATGGGCGGTTTTGAGCGATGGAACCCGCATCCCTGTGCAGAAAAAGGCGCCCAGACTATATGGGAACAGAGAAATCATCAGGTCGATAGATTCCACTTCCAGAATCTGCCGTGGTTTATAGCCTACGGCCTGAAAACACTGGTCTGTCAGCATACGCAACCGGTAAGTGGATTTCAACCGCATAAATGGTATCTCCTTAAACTCTTTAAGGGTGGTGCCATTGCTGCATTTTGCAATAATCGTATCAGTCTCTTCGCCAAAACATTGTTCCATCAGTTCCCTTGTGACAGCCATATATACTTTGTCATTCATTAACGGAATAAATCGGAGCAGGGAATCATCGCCGTGCTTGATTCCTACGAAAAAGTCCAGGTCCCCTGAGACAAGAAGCTGTTCCATCTTTTCTGACCGTTCCATAGTGACCTGCACATTTATATTTGGCCAGCGCTTTAGATAGTCAGGAAGAATGAGCGGAAGCCAGTACTGGCCGCGGTACTGGCTTGCTCCGATGGAAAGAGAACCCACATTATTTTGAATGATATCATTCATTTGCCGTGAAATATTATCTTCCTCTGTGAGAATTTTAATGCAGGAGTCGTACAAGGCTTTGCCCGCTGGCGTCAATTGAAGCTTTGGTTTTCTGTAGAATAATGGGGTACGGTAGTGAGTTTCCAGTTTGTTTATATGCTGACTCAGATTTTGCTGGGAAATATACAGTTCTTGTGCTGTTTTGGTGAAATGAAGATTCCGGGCTAATGCGACAAAGTACCGAAGACTGGTTAAATCCATAATATTCTCCTTTTATAGTCAAATCTCAAAATAATCTTTTTAAATGCTAAAATAGCACCAGCAGTATGCTACAGAAACAGCGCTTCAAACAACAAACGGTTCTCATTTATAACATCGAATTCTCCACCTGCCATAATCCATTTGAGGACAATACCATTTGATAGACAGCATAACGAGTTGCCCAGTATCCTGGGAGATGCGGTGCGCTTAATCTGCCCTTCCTGCTGGGCGCGTTCAAGCAGGCTGATTACGATATCCCACAGCCCGCTCTGCTCCGGAAGCAAAGGGATAACCTCGTCCTTCAGGTATATGCGGTACAACTCTTTTGTCAAAGTGACACCGGCCCTTGTGACCTGTCGGATACGCGTTTCTATAATCCTCAAAACCTGATTGGCATAGTCATGTGCGTTCAAAATAGAGGCTAATTCATCGCTGCTCAGCATGCCGTCAGTGGAAAAATAATCACGAACCAGTTCATCCTTTGATTTGTAGTAATAATAAAATGCAGTTTTCGTAACATCAATTTCTTTACATATATCGTCTATGGTGATGTTTTCAAAACCATGTTTCTGAAACAAACCAATGGCGGCTGCCAAAAGCGCCTCCTTGGTGGCTCTCTTTTTAGCCATCCTAACACCTCCGCTTATTTATGCCTTTTATTATAAAATACTTTACTCTGAAAATCAATAACATTACTATAGTAATGATTTATATTACTTATACATTGATTTTTTTGTATGATAGGAGTATAATGAATTCCAGTCTGCCCCAGCGCAGGAAATGGCGGCACAAGGTGATTTATACCGGCTTGAGTAATAGGCAGAGAAAAAGGAGTTTTTAAGTAATGAAAAATAGAGTGAAATCGTTTTTGATGATTGGTCAATCTAATATGGCCGGCCGTGGATATCTTCATGAAGTAAAACCTATAATAAATGAGAGAATTGTCATGCTGCGCAACGGAAGGTGGCAAATGATGGCTGAGCCTATCAACTGCGACCGTTCAGTCGCTGGCATCAGTCTTGCGGCGTCTTTTGCGGATGCGTGGTGTCGTGAATACAAAGAAGGCCAAATCGGTCTTATACCATGTGCCGAGGGCGGAAGTGAAATCGAAGAATGGGATGTTGGTAAGGCACTCTATAACCATGCAATCAGTGAAGCCAGATTCGCCATGAAAAGCAGTCAATTGACAGGTATTCTCTGGCATCAGGGTGAATCTGACAGTATGGGCGGCAGGTATGAAAAATATTATGAAAAATTACATAGAATCATGGATGGGTTCAGAAAGGAACTGGATGCACCTGATATTCCGATTATCATTGGCGGGTTAGGTGGCTTTTTAGGCCAGTCAGGATTTGGAAAGAATTGTACCGAATATATGCTCATTAATCAGAAGTTGAAACAATTTGCTTTTGAGCAGGATAACTGTTACTTTGTTGCTGCTGCAGGCCTTGCCTGTAACCCTGACGGTATTCATATTAATGCAGTTTCCCAAAGAAAGTTTGGCTTGCGGTATTTCGAGGCGTTTTGCCGCAAGCAGCATATATTAGAACCTTTAACAAATGAGGATGAAATGATTTTGATGCTTGAAGCCAGAGCACACACAAAGACTGAGAAAACGTTCCTGTTGAGTATGCAATTGGCTTTGGGCTGTATATCGTACAGAGATTTTATGGAGCAGACCCAATGAACCGGTATCCCATGCCGCCGCTGCCGTTTTTTCCCAGCGTCGGCATTTTTCCTATGCGAATCTAAGTTTCGGCTGCTAATATAAAATATAGTTTACCCTTTCACCTGCAAAATGTGAAATCTTCACGCTTTCCTGCGGCAACACTGATTTTGTTCTTCCCAAGCAGGAATACCGGCTCATGGAGCAATTGATGATAAACCACAATATTTTCCTTTCCTCGGAGGAACTGCTGATTAAGGCGTGGGGGTATGATGCGGAAACGGATATCAACAGCGTCTGGCTCTATATTTCCTATTTGCGCAAACGTCTCATGACCATGGAATCAACGGTGGAACTGGATGCAGGCCTGGCCTGCCAGAACATGTCTGTGGCTGCTCAGCTTTTAGGGTATGGAACAAAAATCATTTCTTCCCCGACATTGGCAGTGAACGGAGAAAATCAGGCAGTCTATCAGGAACAGCTGGGGATTCCGGAGGATCAGACAGCGGCAGCGTTTCTCTTAATCGGCATGGGGGATACATCCGCAGACGGAAGGGTTGACGCCTACGCCGGTCCCACAGCAAGAAATCCTTTGGACGAAATGGTTACTTATGTTGAAGGCCAATAATGCTATAAAAACAATTACAAACAGCTTCTTACAGAAAAAAATTTGTGAGAGGCTGTTTTTTGTGTGCCAGAAAGCTCCAGCACATTGAGAAAGCCTTATCAAATAATGAAATTATACAAAGTATTAAAATACCTATTGCATTTACCAGCACAATATGATAATATTCGATTAACAGCTTAATATATTAACCTACTAAGTGGCGAACCAAATCAAAAAGGGGATGAGGCTTTCCGCAGAAATATCTGCAGGATATGAGGAGACTTTCAGACACATTGGAGGAAGACTATGAGCTTTTGGGTTGAAGAGAAAGGAAATCATTGATATGATAATAACAGATTATTATATTAACCAATTAACAGCCAATGAAAGAGGGGTTCATATGTCTATTCCTAAATATCAGCAGATTAAACAAAGCTTACTCTATGAGATTAACAATGGGATGTTCCAGCCGGGAGATAAGTTTTACAGTGAAGCGGAGTTGAAAAAAAAATATAATGTAAGCGGGATTACTGCTATCAAGGCATTGCAGTGCCTGACCAACGAGGGATATCTGGTCAGATATCAGGGAAAGGGTACATACGTATCAAAGGCCAGACGAGGCAAGATTGTCAAGTTCTCCGATATCGAGAAGTACAGGAACGCAGCAGAACGTACGGAAGTAATTGATATCCATGTGATGAAGGACCCCAGGATTGCAGCGCAGCTGAACCTGGGAGAGAATGAGGAATTTTACCACATTAAACGCCTGCGGCTGGTTGAGGATAAGCCGATTATTGTACAGAACAGCTATGTTATCAAGGAGTTTATCAAGGAAGAGGATGCGGGGGATAAGGAGAAGTTCTCGTCTATTTACGGTAAGATAAGGGAGGATTTCGGAATTGATTTGTTCCAGGCAGACTCAAAGGAGATAACGGAGATTGTTTTTCCGGCTCCTGAGGAGGAGGGGAGGCTGCTTGGACTGACTGATAAGGAGCCCAGTGCCTTTACAAGAAGATATACATATCTGTTCGACGGAAGGACCATTGAGTATATTGAGGGATATAAACGGTGGGATTATTTCAGTATAGAAATTGAACCGATTTAGTCCCGGTGTTTATTGTACCGTACCGGTACAGAAGCTGGAATGGAGGAAATATATGGAATTATTATTGGTTTCCCACAGGGGAATTGCTTCTGGGATGAAATCAGCGATTGCCATGGTCATGGGGCCTGTGGCAGAACAGATAACAGCCATGGAGCTGACGGAAGAAGAGGGTGTGGGCAATTTTTCAAAGCGCCTGGAAGAGTATCTTGTAACCTGGCTGTCAGGGACTGGAAAAGGCCTTGTTTTTGCGGACCTCAGGGGAGGCACACCCTATAACCAGGCGGAACTGCTGCTTGCGAAGCATGGGCTGAAGGACAGGGCTAAGGTAATCAGCGGTATGAACCTGCCCATGGTGGTGGATGCGGTTCTCAGTGACATGGATGTCTGCAGTACGGACGCGCTTGCGGGTCTGGTGCAAAACGCAAGGGATGGGATTATGTGCCTTGACCTGGAAGCGCAGACAGCCGGATCAGATGATGAATAGTGGGGAACGAGGAGGACTAGGAGAATGAATATTCAATGGTGGCAGATTCTGCTCATTACTTTATATGCGGGATTTGCATTTTATGACGGAAATAATACAACCTTTGGAACTGTAAAGCCAACCATGGCTGGCTTTTTTGCAGGACTGGTGCTGGGAGATGTGACTACCGGCCTTGTAGTTGGAGGAACACTTAACCTTCTGGTTCTGGGAATTGGTAACTTCGGCGGCGCATCCATACCGGACTACATGACAGGCGCGCTTCTGGGTACCGCGTTTGCCATACAGAGCGGACAGGGGGCTGAATTTGGTGTAACTCTGGCAATCCCCATCGGCCTTCTGATGATACAGCTGGATATACTGGCCAGGTTTTCCAATACATATTTCCAGCACAGGGCGGAGCGCCTGGTTGAGGAGGGAAACATCGAGGCGGCGGCCAGAATGAATATTCTGGGACTTATTCCTCAGTCCGTATCCCGTATGCTTCCTGTATTTCTGGCATTGGTATTTGGCTCCGACTTTGTTAACCTGGTGGTAAACCACCTTCCCATGTGGCTGATGAACGGCCTCAAGACGGCAGGAGGTATCCTTCCATCTCTTGGTATCGCAATTCTGCTGCGCTATCTGCCGGTAAGCCGGAACATTTCCTATCTGATTCTGGGATTTTTTCTTGCGGCTTACCTGAAGGTTCCGGTCCTGGGGGTGGCCCTGGTGGGACTGGCGTGCGCGGTCCTCAGTTTCCAGTCTGAGAAGGACGAGATGTCTGTGGCAGCACAGGCGCCAGTAAATGCAGGAGGTGAGATGGGTGATGAATAAGATGCAGAACGGTCTTTCAAAAGAGAGTAAAAGCGTATTCTGGAGATGGTATTTTCTGGGAGGCGCAGGTTGGAATTACGAGAAGATGCAGGGACTTGGTTACTTTTACAGTATGCTTCCCATGATAAAGAAACAGAAAGATGAGGAGGACCGGAAGAATCTGGCCAAGACCGAACTTCAGTTCTTTAACACCAACAACACAATGGCACCCATTATCATGGGTGTGGACTGCGCCCTTCAGGACGAGACAGGGGCGGATGCCTCTGATACCATTGCCGCGCTTAAGACGGGTATGATGGGTCCCCTGGCCGGTATCGGCGATACCCTGTTTCATGTGATACCATCCACAATTATCGGGTCAATCGCATCTTACATGGCGCTGGAAGGAAGCCCCCTGGCGTTGGTGCTCTGGATATTCTTTGGCCTTCTGCGCCTGTTCTGCATGAAGAATTTTTATGCCATGGGCTATAGGGAAGGCGCTAAGATTGTAAGTGAAATTGGAAACCGTTTAAAGAAGATTACGAAGGCGGCCAATATCCTGGGTATCACGGTAATCGGAGCCCTGATTCCGTCTGTGGTCAATGCCAGATTCGCCTATGAGTTTTCCTGGGGAGAGGTAAGCATATCCATACAGGAGCTGGCTGATAAAATTATGCCGTCCCTGGCGCCCACCCTGGTTGTATTCTTTGCATACTGGATGCTTGGACGGAAGAAAATGAACTCTACAAGGGTAACTTTATTGTTGGTGCTGGTAGGCATACTGGCATATAATCTGAAAGTATTTGCATAAGGAGGAACTGAAATGAAAGGATTCGTACATATCCGTATTGATGACCGTTTGATCCATGGACAGGTAGCCACACGCTGGTCTACCGGCCTGAAGGTAAACCGTATCATGGTAATTGACGATGCGGTGGCTGCCAATGACAACGAGAAGGCTATTTTGCGCATGGCGGCGCCTGCCGGCGTCAACACATCCATTCTGCCCCTTGAGAAGGCAGTGGCCAATATCAAGAACGGTAATTATGACGGGCAGAGGGTCATGCTGATTGTAAAGTCCCCTGTGACCCTTGTGAAGATGATGGAAATGGGCGTGGAGCTTCTGCCTGTAAATATCGGCAACATGTCCAACCGTCCGGGCACTACCCAATATAAGAAATCAGTCAGCATGTTCCCGGAGGAGAAAGCGGCAGTGGACACCCTTTTGTCAGCCGGAATCAAGGTAACGGCCCAGATGGTGCCGGATGATCCTTCTGTGGGTATAGAGACATTTTTTTAGTTTGAGATGAATGGGAGTAAAGGAGAGGTTATGTCAGAAGATTCATGCGTATGGGCGGGCAGGGAACTGGACCGTATCTGCGGTGTGATAAAGAAGAATATGGACCGGTACGGCACGGACTTTCCATCGGCCTGCGCCACCAACGGCAGATACAGGATTAAGAAAAACGATGACTGGACAAACGGATTCTGGACCGGAATGTTGTGGATGGCATACCTGTATACCGGTGACGGCAGCTATAAGGAGTTAGCCATGAAAAATGTGGAGAGCTTCGGGGAACGGCTGAAGGAGCATTTTGTGCTGGACCACCACGATATCGGTTTCCTGTACAGTCCGTCTGCTGCTGCAGCCTGGAGGGTGACCGGAGATGACCGCCTTAAGGATATGATTACGGACGCAGCCGATGTACTGGCAGGACGTTTCCAGGAAAGGGGCGGATTTATCCAGGCATGGGGGAAGATGGGAGCGGAGAAGGAATACCGCCTGATCATTGATTCCCTGTTAAACCTCCCCCTTCTCTATACGGCTGCTGAAATCACCGGGAATGAGCGCTACCGGGAGATAGCGGGGCGCCATTACAGGAATGTTGTGGACTGCATTGTCAGGGAAGACGGCTCCACTTACCATACATATTATTTTGATAAGGCCACCGGGGCGCCTGCATATGGAGCAACCCATCAGGGCTATAGTGATCATTCATGCTGGGCCAGAGGCCAGGCCTGGGCTGTCTACGGAATCCCCCTTCACGCCCGTGTGTCGGGGGAAGCGCTGACACAGGCTGAGAGGGAAACCTACCATAGGATTGTGGAGTATTTTGAAACCCATCTTCCCGCGGATGGTATGCCTTACTGGGATCTGGTATTTACAGATAGGGACAGCCAGCCAAGGGACAGCTCGGCTCTGGCCATAGCGGCATGCGGGATGATGGAGACCGGCAACCTGAAACGGGCGGAGGAAATGCTTAAAACCTGCCGGGATATGGCATCGTCTGAGTATGAACCCGATAATGAAGGTCTTCTTCTCCACGGCGTATATGCCTACAGCGAGGGGAAGGGCGTGGATGAGCCTAACCTGTGGGGAGACTTTTTCTATATGGAAGGTCTGCTCCGGCTTCTGAGGAGGGACTGGATCCCGTTTTTATAACAGGAGAGAGAAAAGAATGAGTACATTTGAAGTAAAAGAAGAGTTTTACCTGGATGGAAAACCGGTAAAACTGCTGTCCGGGGCAGTGCATTATTTCCGCCTTGTCAAGGAATACTGGGAGGACTGTCTTTATAACCTGAAAGCCATGGGATTCAATACGGTAGAGACCTATATCCCATGGAATATCCATGAACCGGAGGAAGGGGTATTTGATTTTGACGGCAACAAGGATGTGGAATGTTTTGTCAGGTTAGCCGGGGAGCTGGGGCTTCATGTAATTCTCAGACCCAGCCCGTTTATCTGCGCGGAATGGGAATTCGGGGGGCTGCCTCCATGGCTTCTGCGATATGGCGATATGAAGGTGAGAACCAATACCCCGCTTTTCCTGGGCAAAGTGGAAGCTTATTATAAGGAACTTTTTAGACGGATCGCGCCCCTGCAGGCAACTTGCGGCGGCCCGGTTATCATGATGCAGGTGGAAAATGAATATGGCTCCTTTGGCAATGATAAGGAGTACTTAAGAGCAATTAAGAGGCTGATGGAGGAAAATGGGGCCCAGGTGCCTCTTTTTACTTCGGATGGAGCATGGGACGCTGCATTGGAAGCCGGAAGCCTGATAGAAGACGGGGTGCTGGCAACCGCCAATTTTGGTTCCAGGTCAGGGGAGAACCTGGACGTGCTGGAAGCATTTTTCAGAAGAAACGGGCGGAGATGGCCCCTGATGTGCATGGAGTTCTGGGATGGCTGGTTCAACCGGTGGAAGGAAAAAATCATCACCAGGGACCCGGCGGATCTGGCCATGGAAGTGGCGGAGCTGTTAAAGCGGGCCAGCATCAATCTTTATATGTTCCAGGGCGGTACCAATTTTGGATTTTACAACGGATGTTCTGCCAGAGGATACACGGACCTGCCCCAGATTACATCCTATAACTACGATGCCCTGATGACAGAGTGGGGAGAGCCTACAGCAAAATTCTACCAGGTGCGGCAGGTGGTAAGGAAAATGTTTCCCCATCTTAAGACCATGGAGCCAAGGGACAGGAAACGGATTGCTTACGGCCAGGCTGTTCCTACGGGCCAGGTATCCCTGTTTTCTTGTGTGGACAGTCTGGCTGAATGTCAAAAAAGCGCTGTCCCTCTGTCCATGGAGGAGGCAGGGAGCGGGTACGGTTACATGTTCTACCGCACCCATGTCAGGGGATATAACAAGAAAATGAAGGTAAAGGCCGTCCAGGCATCGGACCGTGTCCAGTATTACTTAAACCGGGTATTTGAGGGAACCCACTACCAGAATAATTCGGGCGAAGAACTGGAGCTGTATTTTAAAGAGGACAATGAGCTTGCCCTTCTGGTGGAAAATATGGGACGTGTTAATTATGGATATAAGCTCCAGGCTCCCACCCAGAAAAAGGGAATCAGAACGGGAGTCATGGTCGATATCCATTTTGAAAGCGGATGGGAACAGTATGCCCTGGATTTTAAGAATATCGAAGAACTGGATTTTTCCGGGGACTGGATCAGGGATACGCCTTCCTTTTACCGGTATGAATTCCAGGCTGAGGAATGTGCCGACACATTTCTGAACTGCCGTGAGCTGGGTAAAGGGGTGGCGTTCATTAACGGATTTAACCTGGGACGCTACTGGTCGGAGGGGCCGGTACAGTATCTCTACATTCCGGCACCGCTCTTAAAAAAGGGCAGGAATGAAATTATCATTTTTGAAACGGAAGGCAGAATTGCGGATACACTGACGCTGGAGGAACAGCCGGTTTATGTGGATGTGGGCTGACCGGAAAACGCCGTCTTCCGGTGAAAGGCCCGGAGGATTGGAATAGCAGGACATATAGCAGGATAGATAACAGGACAAATAAAGGCCTCCCGCCCCCCGCCGGACAGCGGCATCACTCCAAGCCAAGATAATCCAGGACCCGGAAGGAATACTCATAGCGGAACAAGGCAAGCCCGTCATTGATATCTATGCCGAACAGATCGGCCATTTTCCCCAGTCTGTAAAAAAAGGTGCTTTTATGAATATGCAGTTCCCCGGCCGCAGCCAGGGCATTCCGGTTTTTTGCAAGGTAGACCCGGAGTGTCCTGGCGTATTCTGTGTTGGCGGTGCGGTCATATTCCGTCATCTGTGTAATGACCGGGTGGACGGAGGCGGCTAAAAGTCCGGTATCCTTATACTGGCAGAACCCGTGTTCCAGATAATATTGTTCATAGCAGATGAAATACCGGTCTTTTGGAAGGCCGGTTTTTTCATGGAGTAAGGACAGTTCTTTTACCTGCCGCCAATAAATGCTGCTCTTTGCAATGTCCGTGTAAGGATAGCTGACATAAGCCTGCATGTGGTTTAATTGTAAGAAGGCGGCGAACCGGTTCCTTACTGTTTCACGGAAGGGTTCTCTGCGGTCGCCGGGCAGGAGGACGGTCAGAACGCCGTGGAACAATACTACCATACAGTTTGGCAGAAGGGATAAAAGCTGTTCAAAATATCCTTTGTACTGCCGCGGCTTGCGCGACGGATCCGTGAATGTAAGAAGCAGGATTGTGTAATAGGGCATCTGGGTGCGTCCAAGCTGGATCAGGTGGCCGGCAATGTACTCTGCCCGGTCAAAATGGCCTTCCAGAAGCTCTGTAAGGAAGTACTCGTACCTCAGGCCGGTGGGATGGCGGTAAGCGGAATCCTTCTGCATTTCAATGGAAAGCATCTTGGAAAACACATCAATGAATTCTAAATCATCTTCCGTGAATTCCCGCACCGTACCCCGGACACAGATATATCCCACCACGGCGTGGTGGATGCGTATGCTTTCAAATACCCATTGATACGGATAATCGTCCAGTGTGGTTATATATGGCACGGCGGAGGAGTAGATGTGACGGATGATGTTCCGGTCCGCCATGTTCTGGAACAGGGGATCCTTCAGGTAGAGACGCCCGTGCTTTTCCTCCAGATTGTCAGCATCCTTCACAACCGGGCTGGCGGCAATGACCGAGAAGCTGGTGTCGCAGATGGTGACAGGGTTGCCCAGGAAGGTATGGGCAACATGTGCCATACCTTCAATCCCGTTGTCACTGTGCAGCGACTGGAATAATTCCTCCCGTTTCAGCTTCAGCCTATAGTGCCGGAAGATGACCTCCTGGATGGCGTTAAATACCTGGCAGGCATCCAGGACTTCCCGGACATATAGGATTCGGCGGTCGTCCGGGGGTGTCTCCTGTCCGGTCAACAGGATGTTCGGCTGATGGCAGGATGGCGCCGCGGCCTGTAAGACACCGGCAGAGAAGGCGGCCTCAGGGCACCCGGAAGGGGCGGCTGTCTGGGAACATGCGATATAAAGCAGCTTGTCCCCATGGTCCGGGTCTGTATCCGGTTTTTGTGTAAGGAAGCGTGTTCCTTCAATTTCGGTCCGTGTATGGAACTGTCCGTGTACCTTTACGTGAAAGGTGTCCTCCAGATGACGGACAATGGTTCCTAAATATGCCATGTTATACCTCCAATCAGACAAATGTCTGAAAAACAGCAGATGATTGCGCATGATATCCGACTTGGAATGGATGCTTGTTAAAAAAATAACTGTTATATTTTACATAAAGTATAACAGATTTGCGGATGAGTTTCAATTCCAACTGTTCATCCCTGATTTCTGTTAGAAAAAACGTTTCAGACAAAAGTCCAGGAGGAAAGAAAATGTCAGTAAAAGTAATGGGTATTACCGCGGGAAGAAAGGACAGCAACAGCGAGATCCTGTTGAAAGAAGCGCTTATGTACTGTGAGGAGGCCGGGGCAGAGGTAACCATGGTTAATCTGAAGGATTATCATATAGAAAGCTGCACAGGATGTACCTCCTGCACAAGAGGGATGGCCCAGGGGAAGAATGTGGGGTGTGTGCTGGATGCAAAGGATGATAAAAAGAAAATTATGGAGGTGATGCTGGCCCAGGATGCTGTGATTTTTTCTGCACCAACCTATGATCTGATGCCCAACGCGGAGTACCTGATCTTTGCCCAGAGGAGTTTAAGCTATGAGACTGCATTTTTAGAGACAATCGGTGCAATTGAACATAAGGACAGGGTTGCGGGCCTGATCTGTGCAGGAGGTTCCACCAGGGCGTGGCAGTCCATGGCTCTGGAGGCCATGCAGGCCACCATGTTTACGACGGATATGAAGGTGGTGGACATGATACTGGCTGCAAGGGTGCCGGGCCGGGCACAGTGCCTGCTGGATGAAGGGCTGATGGCACGGGCAAGGAGGATGGGGGAAAACATCATGACAGCAGTCCGTACACCGGCAGGAGAGCGGACCTGGCTGGGGGATGAGGATATGGGCTGGTGCCCAAACTGCCATTCCAATGCCCTGGTGCTGGGGGAACCTCAGTGGGACGGGCTTCACTATCCCGTGGAATGCCAGGTCTGCGGCGCCGGCGGCAATCTGGAAAAGGCAGGGAATGGGAAATGGAAATTCGTCATCCGGCAAGACGGATACCTGAAGGACCGCACCACGGTGGCTGGAAGGGCAAGGCACCTGGAGGAAATCGGCTGCACCGAAGGCGGGTTCTATGGGGATCCTGAGAAGCTTAAGCTGGTTCAGGAAAGGCTCCGGAAATATAAGGACAAACAGTTTAAAGGAATTTAGGGGAAATGAGTTTGTGCCTTTGCACAAAAACAGGCTGAATATGTTGGAAAACATAAGGTGCAGGCATGATGTTAAGGGAGCGCCAATCCTTTATAATTTGAACCAGACAGGACAATAAGGAATTCAGATCCTATTACGGTTCAGATGAAAAGGAGGACATATGAGTAAATTCACATATCTGGAAAGCCCCATGACCATTCGGGGAAAGGTCTATAGAAACCGCTTGATTGCAGCCCCTACCTTGTTTGCGCATTCCGTGTTTTTTCTGCCGGAGATTGCTGAAAATGTATACCGCATGGTGGAGAACCGGGCAAAGGGCGGGTTTGCAGCCGTATCCACAGGTGAGCTTCCGGTTAACAATGAAGAGGGAACCACACTGTTTATGGAACGGGCCATTGACATGGACGACTATGACGGGGATGACTTTAAAAAGGTGAAGGAATATGCGGACCGTATCAGGAAGCATGGCGCCCTTGCCTACCTTGAGTTTTCCCACGAAGGCGCTGTGGCTGAGACAAAAGCCCCTTATGTCCCCTGGGGGCCGGATGCTTATGTCCGGGAGGACGGGGTGCAGGTATATGCACTGAACCTGGGAATGATGGAAAAAATCTGCAACGACTACCGCAGGATATCAAAATTTGCAAAAGCCTGCGGGTTTGACGGCGTCCTGGTTCACGGAGGGCATGGATTTAACATCCAGCAGTTTATTTCACCCTGGACCAACCACAGGACTGATGAATTCGGCGGAAGTATGGAAAACCGCGCCCGGTTTCCCAAAATGATTCTGGAAGCTGTGCGGGAAGGCATTGGGGAAGACATGATCCTGGAGCTGCGCATGTCGGCTGAGGACGGTGTGGACGGCGGCATGGAGATCCGGGATATGGTGGAGTTCTGCCGGGAAATTGACGGGATGGCCGACATCATCCACGTTTCCAACGGTCTTAAATGGGCGGGGAACCAGACCCAGACATTTTCGGATTTCTTTGACGTCCACGGGGTCAATGTTGAGTTTGCCGCAAAAGTCAAGGCGGCAGTCACTAAATCCAAGGTGGCTGTCATTGGAGGAATCAATGACCCGGCCTTTGCAGACCAGGTGATTCGGGATGGAAAAGCAGATTTCATCGAGCTGGGACGTCAGGGTTTTGCAGACCCGGAATTTCCCAACAAGGCATTTTCGGGAAGGGAAGACTATATACGTAAATGCGTCAGATGCTTCTCCTGCTACCCCGGCTTCTGCGAGCACAAAACCGATGTTCCCCTCTGGGAGAAAGGACTTTCCAAGGAAGAGGTTGACCGTATTTACAGTCCGGCGTCCATGGGGCGCTGCGCCATTAACCCGGATTCTGGGTTTGGATGGTATGAAGACAGGCATCCCTATCCCGAAGGAAGCAGGAAGGTGCTGGTTGTGGGCGGCGGCGTGGGCGGACTTCAGGCAGCAGTTACCGCGTCAAAGCGCGGACACAGGGTGACGCTTCTGGAAAAAACAGGGGGACTGGGCGGCACCATTAATTTTACAGACCAGGATGAGGATAAGGTGGATTTGAGGAACTTCAAGAATCTGCTGATACGTGAGGCAAGGGAGAGCTGCCCGGATATCCGTATGGAAACCCCATGTTCCAGGGAAATCCTGGATGAGATAAAACCGGACGCCGTCATCATAGCTGTTGGCGCCCACCCTGTCAAACCGCCCATTAAGGGAATTGACCGGGCCATGAATGCACTGGAGGCATACCACAGCATGGACAGGATTGGAAAGCGGGTTGTCCTTGCCGGCGGCGGGCTGGTGGGATGCGAAGTGGGTCTTCACCTGGCAGAACACGGCCATGATGTGACCGTGGTTGAGATGCAGGGCATGATGGCTTTTGAGACATTCGGATACTACAGAAATGCCCTGCTGGACGAGATGGACAAACGGGGCCTGAAGCAGATGCTGCATACAAAGGTGCTGGAATTTACGGCGGAAGGTGTTGTGGTGGAACGGGACGGCAGAGCAGAGCTGGTTCCCGCAGATACCTGCATATATTCCATGGGCATGAAGGCGGATCAGGCATCCGTGCAGGAGATACTTAAGATGGCCGGGGACATTAAGACCTATGTGGTCGGTGATTGTGACAGAGCCGGAAAAGTAGGCGATGCAGTCCATGGGGGATATGAAGCAGCCATTGACATTGTGTAACAGGCCCGGATTAATCGGGAGAAAAGAAAAACGGAGGAAAAATCATGGAGAAGATGGAAACAGACATTATTGTTGTAGCTGCCGGCCTTTCAGGCCTTGCAGCTGCCATATCAGCGGCAGAGAACGGAGCCGGGGTACTTGTTTTTGAAAAGTCCGGAACCACAGGAGGAGCGGCTAACATGGGAATGGGACCTCTGGGAGTTGGATCCAGAATCCAGAGGGAGCACATGATTTCCCTGACACCAGGGGAGGCGTTCCGCAAGCATATGTATTTCACCCACTACCGTGTGGATGCCAGGATGGTCCGCGATTATTACTTTAAATCGGGAGATACCATTGACTGGCTGATGGACATGGGTGTGGAATTTGCCGGCGTGCAGAGAGCCTTCAGTGCGCCGGAGGATACAAGGGCTTATTCGGACGGCGAGTTTACATGGCATGTGTGTAAGCCTGAGGGCGGAGGAATCCCCGGACCCAGGGCGGCCACGGCCATGACCAAGAAAATGACGGAAAGGGCCAGGGAACTGGGAGTGGAATTCCTCTTAGAGACACCGGTCCACAAAATCATCATGGAGGACGGCCGCGCAGTGGGCGTGCTGGCAAAGGACAAGGACGGGGAAGAAATTGAGGCAAGGGCCAAATCCGTCATTCTTGCAACCGGCGGTTTTGGGGACAACCCGGCTATGATTAAAGAAGAAACAGGATATGAGTTCGGAAAGACCATTTTCAACTTTGCAATTCCAGGAATGAAGGGGGACGGGCTGCGCATGGCATGGGAGGCCGGCGCGGGAAAGGAACCCTGCACAATGGAACTTATGTACCAGCTTCCTGATAATATGAACCACTTTATCCTGGACGGCGCATTCCGCCAGCCATGTCTGTGGGTGAACCGCAACGGCCAGAGATTCATGCCGGAGGACCAGATCGGCAATACCACCTTTACAGGCAATGCAATCACGGCCCAGCCGGGCAGCGTGGCCTTCTCCATCTTTGACAGCAAGCTGCTGAAAAAGTATAAAAAGAAAGGTCCGGACATTGTAAGCCATGTACATCCCCATGACCTGTACGACCATTTTGACGAGCAGTGGGAGAGGGACCTGGCAGATGGGTATGAATCCATAACCCAGGCAGACACCATTGAGGAACTTGCACAGAAAGCGGGAATTGACCCGGAGGGGCTGGCTGCGCAGGTGGAGGAGTACAATGAGATGTGCGAAGCCGGGTTTGACGAGATATTTGAAAAGGACAGGCATTATATGCAGCCCATTGCAAAGGCGCCCTTCTATTGCTGCCGGCAGAACGTAGGCGCATACGGCTCCCTGGGCGGCGTCAAGATTAACCACAGGACCCAGGCCATGACCCAGGAGGCAAAGGTGATTCCGGGATTATACTGTGTAGGAACAGACGCCTGCAATATTTTCGGGGACAGCTATCCGTTTATCCTGTCAGGCAACACCATGGGCTTCTGCCTGAACAGCGGACGCATTGCAGGGGAAAACGCGGCGGCGGAGCTGGAGGAGTTTGAGTACTGATACCGGGATATGAACCAATCAGGGCTGATGATCCGGGCCTGAAACAGGAGTGAGAAAATGAAGATTATAATAGACGGAAAAGAAATAGAAGCAAAAGAGGGACAGTCCGTGCTGGAGGCTGCCTTGGCTGCCAATGTTTTCATCCCCCATCTTTGCAGCCATCCGGACCTGGAAGCCAAGGGCGGCTGCCGCCTGTGCTCTGTGGAAATCGAAGGCGGCAGCGGGGCGGTGCCGGCATGTGAAACCATGGCAAAGGATGGCATGAGGATTAGGGTCAGCGGGCCGGAGGCGGAGAAGGTCAGGAAAATGGCCATGGAGCTGATCCTGGCAACCCATCCCGCGGACTGCACGGGCTGTCCCAAATATGGAAGATGCGAACTCCAGTCCATGTACCAGTACATGGGCGTCAGCCCGGAGCGCTGGAGAAAAAAATCCAGAAGTACTGCCAATGACGACAGCAATCCCCTGATATCCCATCTGTTTACCAGATGCGTCCGCTGCGGAAGATGCATCCGGGCCTGTCAGGACCTTCGGGGCGTAAAGGTGCTGGATTATATTAAGACAGACGCAGGCATACGGGCAGGCATTCCCGGGGGAAAGTCCTTAAAGGAAGCCGGGTGCCGCTTCTGCGGGGCTTGTATCGAGGTCTGTCCCACAGGTTCCATCATGGACCAGGTGAAGATTATGAAAGAAAACCGCTCCATGGCAGAGAACATCGTACCCTGCCAAAGCGCCTGTCCGGCCCATATCGACATCCCCAGGTACATACGCTATATCAGGGAAGGGGAGTTTGACAAGGCGGCAGCGGTTATCCGCGAAAAGGTACCGTTTCCTGAGACACTGGGAAGTATCTGCAATCATGCCTGCGAGGGCGAATGCAAAAGGAATGAACTGGACGCCCCCCTTTCTGTGTGCAGGTTAAAACGGGCTGCGGCTGCAAATGAAAGCGGCGCATGGAAAGAACGCGTGCGCAGGGAACCGGCCACAGGAAAGAAGGCGGCTGTCATGGGCGCCGGTCCGGCCGGTCTGACCGCTGCCTATTATCTGGCAAAAAAGGGACATGAAGTAACCGTATTTGAAAAGAATCCAAAAGCCGGAGGACAGTGCCGGTACGGAATCCCGGCTTACCGTCTCCCGGACCGGCTTTTGGACCGGGAAATCCATACCATCCTGGAAGCTGGAATTGAATTGAGGACAAACACGCAGCCCCAATCCCCGGACCAGCTTCTGAAACAGGGATATGACACAGTGCTTGTGGCAGTGGGAACACACAAAGGAACCAGGCTTCCCATTGAGGGAAGCGGCCTGCCCCAGGTATATGTGAACACCGATTTTCTGAAACAGGCCAGGCTTGGAACTCCCCTGCCCTTAAGCGGAAGGGTCATGGTCCTTGGCGGCGGCAATGTTGCCTACGACTGCGCCAGGACAGCTCTCCGTCTGGGGGCAGAAGAGGTGCATATAGCCTGTCTGGAAAATGAACAGCAGATGACCTCCACGCCGGAGGAAATCGCAGAAGGCACAGAAGAAGGCATCCTTCTCCATGCAGCCCATTCCTTCCTGCGTATTACGGGGACAGACCGGGTGGAGGGCGTGGAACTTCAGAAGGTAAACCGGTTTTATTTTGATGAGAACAGGAAGGCGGTCATTGAGCTGGAAGAGGGGACAAACCAGGTGATTCCTGTGGAATATGTCATATTTGCGGTTGGACAAAAGCCGGAGGACACGGAGCAGATGGGACTTGCGCTGACCCACGGCCCGTATATACTGGCAGACGAAAACCAGCGTACCAGCCAGGAAGGCGTATACGCGGCAGGAGACGCCGTGACCGGAACAAAATCCGTCATTGAGGCCATCGCGGCAGGACGCAGGGCAGCGGAACAGATGGATTTATATTTGGGCGGAGACGGTGATATAAGCGAGATGCTTCTGGAAAAGGAAACCCCGCCGTCATACATTGGACGGGTGGAAGATTTTGCAGAACGAAAGCGCAGCCAACCCCGGACAGCGCAGCCGGACCAGAGGGTGAAGGACTTTACGCCGGTGGAGGAGCCGTTCACCTGTGAGCAGGCCATGTGCGAGGCAGGCAGATGCCTTCAGTGCGACTTAAGGCTCCGGCTTACGAAAACAAAGCTGTGGAATGAATATTAAGGGGGTGTCCGCAATGAGTACATTGGAACGAATAGAGAATCTGAAAGACACAGAATGTATTGTAGATATGCTCTTAAAAGAAGTCAGGGCAAACCCGTGTCAGGCCTGCGGGAAATGTGTATTCGGCTACGAAGGCATTACCCAGCTTGAGCTGACCTTAAGCGACATCACGGAGAAGAAAGGGCGCAGCGGGGATCTGGACCTTATAAAGGACCTGTGCCAGGTGATGAAAACCCAGTCTCTCTGCGAGACAGGGGAGGAGATAGCAGAGGCTGTCCTCACTGCCATCCGGACCCATTCTGCAGACTTCGAGGAGCACATCGGCAAAAAAGCCTGCAAAGCAGGAGTCTGCAAAAAATTCATGACCTATCACATCCTGGCCGATCAATGCACCGGCTGCGGGGACTGTATGGATGAATGCGAAGAAGACGCCATCCAGGGAAAAGCCCGCTTTGTCCACATTATTGTCCAGGACGAATGCACCCAGTGCGGCGCCTGCCTGAAGGTGTGTGATGAGGACGCAATCGTAAGGGCCGGATTGGTAAAGCCGAAATGTCCAAGAAAGCCGGTTCCCTGCAGACGGTAGGCAGGTGATGGGGGATATTGACTAAAAGCGGAAAGCCTGCGTTGATAAAAGGCACTTGAAAAAATCAAGTGCCTGATGTATAACCAAGTCAGAAAGGTATTCAGATACAAAATCCGATGCCCCCAGTTTCGGCTAAAAAATAGCATTCACTTCAGGCGGTGGGATGCTATTTTTTATTGTGTTTGTCTATGTATGACAGTGCCGCGAATATAACGGGAAGTAAGGTAAGAACTTCCATTATGCTCATGGGCATCACCCTTCTTTCGTATACCAGAGGGAACGCCCGCCCCTACTCAATCATCCCCAGATATCTCATGATCCGCACAGAAAGATTAAAATTCATAAAATCCTCTCCCTCAATAAAATCGCAGTCCGTAATTTCCTTGATCTTCCCCATCCTGTACAGCAGTGTATTTTTATGGATGTGCAGGTTTTCCGCTATTTTGGCAGGCTGGCCGGGATGTGTCAGGTATTCCCTCAGTGTGACCATGAAGTCCGTATTTTTTTCCTGGTCATAGAAGTAAAGCTTCATAAGCCCGGGGTGGATCAGGAAGCGTATCTCGGAATCCTCCTTTTCATACAGCTCCAGCATCTGAAACAAATAATAATCACTGTAATAATAAATCGGCGCAGAATCCTTAAGCTTCAGGCCGAGATGGACGGAATCAATGGCCTGCCGGTAGAACCTGGGGGTATCCTCCAGATGCTGGTAGAAGTTACTGATCCCGGCCTTCAGGCGGTTGGCCGTGAGATATTCGGAAAGCTGGGAAATCTCATATTCACTCAGGTTCTGGTTCATGTCCCTGCTGATGAGGAATACGATGGTATCTTCATAAATCACATAGATACTGCCTGCAAATATCTGCTTCAGATGTTCCAGGATAACCTCCAGCTTCAAATCGGAAAAGCTGTGGCTCACAGGGGGGATTGCCACGATATAAAAGGTTTCCTTAAGGCTGTAGCCAAGGAGTTTTAACCGTTCTTTGATATCAGACACATTCTGCCTCGGATTCTTCAGCAGGTCGGCCAGGAAATAGGAATACATGACCCCTTTGTTTCTGGAATAGGCTGAATTCTTCTGCAGCTCCATGGATACCAGCTTACCAAAACGGTGGAAAAAGTCCGGGTCATACTCCCGGAATGGATGTTCGGACTCCAGCATCATCACATGTCCCACTTCCACACCCTGAATATGCACCGCATCCACCAGCATTCCCTTTTTCACCAGGCTGTTGACGAAGTAATAGGCGGTATCAGCCCCACGGACCTTTTCATCTACTTTGTTCACCCGGATGGAGCGGATTCCCTTCTCACTGATATACCCGGACGCGCTTTCCTCCCGGAAAAAATCATCATCCGGAACAATTCCCGCTGACATGGCAAGGTACTTGTTCTGCAGATCCACCACATAGATGGGGTTGCCGAAGAGATGGGAGGCCGTATCAACCAGATACTGAAGCCCGTTTCCGGAAAACAGCGCGTTGGCCAGGATGTGCATGCCGGCCGTAATCTGCTGGAGCTCGGTCAGGTTTTCCAGAGTCATGTTAAACAGTTCCGCCTGCCGGATACCGGCCCCAAAATAGACAACGGTAAAAGAACTCTCCCTATACCGGGAAAAATCAATTTCCTCCCCATAACAGAACAAAGTAAATATCTGTCTGTTGTCAGCCTCCGGCATAAGTCCGGTGGAAGTCAGATAGAGTGTGGTTTCCTCAAAATGGCGCTGTCCTTCTGTCAGGATCCTTATATTAATCATGTCGCAGTTACTGTCCCGGTTCCCGGATATCTGTGGGTGGTATCCGGCATTTTCCAGCCTGCTTAACAAAACCTGTAATTCCATGATGTCTCCTTTTTGCATTGTGCGCATGCACAAAAATGAGGTGATGATACAAGTCATACTTAGCCCCAAACACGATGATTACAACATGTTTATTATATATAATAATCATACAAACGTAAACAGGAAATAAACAAAAGGAAGGAAGATGGTTATGGGCACTTTAGGAAAATATAGCAGAAGCGTCTCTGTCATAGGCGTTGGCTGTACTCCATTTATGTACACGGTAGATAATCCGGAAACAGATGGACTGACAGAAGGGGAAATGTTCGGATATGCGGCTTTAAAAGCAATGGAGGACGCAGGGGTCAATCCTCAGAATGTGGATTTTTATTTCCACGGCGAGGCCAGCCCGTTAAACGGCTCCAACTATCTGACACCCAATGTTCAGGTGGCAAACTGGTTCGGGATGAAGGGAAAAGGTTCCATCCACCACTCGGAGGCATGCTGTACCGGCTATCTTGCCATTGAGCAGGCGGTCAACGCAGTGGCATCCGGGAAATACAACTGCGTCCTCACCGGAGCAGTTGAGTTCGGGGACAGCACCCCGTCCCCGGCTGATAATGTGGAAAGCCCCAAACATCCGTACAAACGGGATAAGATGACCATGGAGAAGTTCTTAAAGACCACGTCCTGGTTATATGACCGCACCTATACAAGGAGCCTGATGGCGGGCCAGGAACTGATTTATGACGATGCGGCGGAGTGGTATGTGCGTACCCGGGGAATTACGGCAGAGCAGATGAACGACACATTGAACTGGATGTGTATTAACAACAGGCGCAATGCATCGGTCAATCCCCTTGCCATTGAAAGAAGGACATATGAATCCCTTGCAGAAGAAGCAGGGATGAGCCTGGATGAATATATGAATTCACCCTACAATCCCAAAATGGGGGATTTCCTCAGGGCCGGCGGCGTTGAGTTAAAATGCGACGGCGCAGCGGCAGCCATTGTGTGCGCCACGGAAATGATCCCGGTCATAGCAGGGAACCTGAAGCACCGTCCGATTGAGGTGCTGGGAATCGGAAGCGCTGCCTGTGAAGCTACCACCCCCCATTTTGAAGTCCGGGCAACCGAGGAAGCCGTCCGCCAGGCATATGAGCTGACCGGCCTGTCAGGAGCTGACCTGGACCTGTTCTATGCCAATGATTTCATCATCACATCCCATCTCGTATCCGCAGAGATTGCCGGATATCTTCCTTACGGTGAAGGCTGGAAATACATCTGTGAGGGACGCACTGCATGGGACGGGGATAAACCCATTAACACCAATGGCGGCCGTACCTCCTTTGGACATGCCCATGCTGCCTCAGGTCTGGCGGATGTGTACGAGGCCTGCAAGCAGTTGTGGGGCGAATGCGGCGGACACCAGGTGAAAAAACAGCCCAGGACAGCCATGCTCAGGGGCTACGGCGGGGCGCAGAATGTTGCGGCCGTATTACTTCGCACATTGGATGAATAGCAGGAGGAGAGATGCGTTATGAGTATTAAATTAGAAAAGGTTGTGCAGACATTTTATGAAGGGCTGGAAGAAGGAAAACTCTTAGGGCGCAAATGTCCCAAGTGCGGCAATGTGGAGTTTCCCCCCGTATATGCCTGCAATGCATGCGGTAATTATGAGACGGAGTGGTACGAAATCAGCGGAAAGGCCAGGCTGCATTCCATTGTATTGCCTGCCGCCCTTTCATCCAAGCCGGAATACAAGCAGTTGGGAAAATACGCGTACGGGGAGGTTGAACTGGAGGAAGGCACAAAATTAAACGCAGTTGTCCGGGGCATCAGCAAAAAGAACAGGAAGGAGCTTTCAGAAAAGCTTCCACTGAACTGCCATGCGGCAATCTTCCAGAGGGAAGGCGGATTTAAGACCGTTGTATTTGATTTGGACGAAGCGTAAATAAAATTATGGAATCAGAAACAGACCAGATGTGAATAAAAACATAGAGGGAGAATGAAAATGGACAGAAAAGAATTGGAAACACAGGTACTTAACATGGTTGCAATGTCATACAAACAGGACATCAAAGATATTTCCGTATCCACATCCTTTAAGGAGGATTTAGGCGGCGCGTCCGTACAGATGGTTGCCCTTGTGTCCGAGATTGAAAATGAACTGGACGTGGAAATCATGCTTTCAGAAGCCAGCGCCTGCGCAACCATCAAAGACCTGACAGACCTGATCGAGAAGGAAATGTAGGCGGATGCATCCAATCTGACCGAAAGGAGCCAAAATGGGTTTACTTGAACAGATTTATGAAAAAGCAAAGGAAAATCCCCAGAGGATAGCATTTCCGGAAGCAGTTAATGAAAAGATGATGCAGGCAGCCTATGAGACGGGCAAAGAAGGATACATTATTCCTGTGCTTGTGGGAAATGCGGATGAAATCAGGGAGGCATTATCAGCCAGAGGATATGAAGAAGATATTTTCACAATTGTGGATATCAGGGAAGAGATTTATAAGAAAAAGCTTATAGACCAGTATGTGGCCCTGCCCCATACCCTGTTAAAAGAAAAGGCATTAAACCGGCGCATGCAGAATCCGCTGTATTATGCCATGGTCATGGAAGCAGTGGGCGAGGCGGACGTGACCTTTGCGGGGATAGACAATACCACCGGGGATGTGCTGCTGGCCGGGCAGATGGTCATTGGCCTGAAGCCGGGGATCAGCACCATCTCAAGCATCGGATTATGCGATATTCCGGAGTTTAAGGGAAGTGAAGGAAGCCTTCTTGCAATCGGCGACAGCGCTGTGTGCGCCAACCCGGATTCCGGTCAGCTGGCCGGAATCGCTGTCTCTGCCTGCGACACGGTCAGGGAACTTCTGGGCTGGGAGCCGAGATGCGCCATGGTCAGCTATTCCACCCTGGGAAGCGGACAGGGGGAGCTGGTGGATAAAGTGACGGAGGCGGTCAGGATTGCCAATGAATTGAGGCCGGAGCTTGCCATTGACGGCGAATTCCAGTTTGACGCGGCGGTGTCCCCGGCAGTGGCCGCTAAAAAGGTGCACAGGGACAGCAGGGTTGCGGGAAAAGCCAATGTGATTATCTGGCCGGATTTGAATGTGGGCAATGTAGGTGTAAAGCTGATACAGCAGTTCGGCCACGCAGATGCCTACGGCCCAATGCTCCAGGGGTTCAACAAAGTGGTGTGCGACTGCTCCAGAGGCGCCCCTGTATCCGAGATTAAGGGGAATATAGTAATCAGCGCGGTAAGGGCCGCGGGCAGTAAAAATCAGGAGGAACCAGCATGAAACCGTATAAAGTACTGACCATCAACCCGGGCTCCACCTCAACCAAGGTTGCCCTGTTTCAGGGGGAGGAATGCCTGTATTCCCAGACTGTCTCCCATGAGGCCAAAGAGCTGGAACAGTATGCATCCATGTCAGAGCAGCTGCCCTACCGCAGGGACACGGTTTTAACCCTTTTAAAGGAAGCCGGCATAAGACTTGAGGAAGTGGACGTATTCGTGGGACGGGGCGGAGGCCTGATTGCTATGGAAGGCGGAACCTACGGGGTGACGGACCTGATGCTGGAGCACGCCAGGACATGCGCCAACGGCGTCATCCATCCTGCTGCCCTGGGTTCACAGCTGGCCCATGAGTTTGCCCAGGCCTACGGCGCAAAAGCAATGGTGGTAAACCCGCCGGATGTGGATGAGCTTCAGGAGCTTGCCCGCATGACAGGCATCCGGGGCGTACACCGCATCATCCACCTCCATGCTCTGAATCTGAAGGAAACAGCTATCCGGCACAGCAAAAACGTGATGAAGAAGCCGTATGCGGAATGCAGGTATGTGGTATGCCATATCGGCGGCGGCATTTCCATATCCGCCCATGAAAAAGGACGGATGATAGACGGGTATGATATTGTGGGAGGCGAGGGCCCCACGGCCCCAACCAGATGCGGAAGCATTTCCGTGGCAAATCTTCTGGAATATATGAAAATGAACCAGGCGGGTCTGGAAGATGTGAAAAAACTCTGTACCAGAACAGGCGGTTTTGTGAATCATATGGGGATTTCCGATGCCATTGAACTGACGGAGCGGGCCAAAGCAGGGGACCGGTATGCAGGACTTCTCTGGGACAGCATGATTTACCAGATTGAAAAATGCATCGGCGCCATGGCGGCAGTACTTCACGGGCAGGTGGACGGCATTCTTCTGGGAGGCGGCATGGTACATAACCAGGACCTTGTAAAGCAGATAACAGATGCCTGTTCCTTCATCGCACCTGTGACCGCCTATCCGGGCGAATTTGAGATGGAGGCCATGGCGGCCGGAGCCATCCGCGTGCTGGAAGGCGAGGAGGAGTTAAAGACGTATACCGGAACGCCTGTCTGGGATGGTTTTGACTGGGAGTAATGAATATGGAAGAGAAGAACAAGGATAAAAAGGGAATGGAAGAGAAGCAAAGGAAGACCGTCAATATGCTGACACTGGCATTCGCTATAGCGTTCATGCCCCCAATCTGGGCTGTGCTGGCCCCCTTTATAGGAGTCGGAACCGGCTCGGTGGCCCTGATCTGCGCCGGACTTTTTACGGCCAATGGAAACAGACGGCAGGACACCGTAAAAATTTCCATGGGTTTCCTCTTAGGCGATTTGTGGGCTTATATTGCCGTATGGGTGATGGAAACCCTGCAGTGGAATCCCAATGTGGAACTGTATGCCACACTATTTATTTTGGGAGGGCTGGCAGTTATCATCGGGGAGACATTTTCAGGGATAATATTCACTCCCTCCTGGCTGTGCGGCTGGGCTATCGGACTGACCATCATGGGTCCCATGAAAGTAAACCAAATAGGGACCCTGCCGATCCAGATTGGAGCAGCGATGCTGGCTGGTGTGCTCTACGTTGGTGTTGGCGTGGATGCGTTCCAGAGAATGCTGGTGCGCAGGCTGGTGCGTTGAGGCGTTCCGGGCAGATGAATCGTTCCGGGCAGATAAAGCGTTTAAGAACCAAGGACAGGAGCGTGTCTGGCATGTAAGGAGGGTCTATGCATTTAGTCAGGATAAGGATTGCAGATGCAGGGTGGATTGCATTGCACGCAGAGAAAATAATGGACGGTATCCCCCAATATTATGTACAACAATACCGGAGAATAAAGAAAAAGCAGGAGGCTGACCAGGAACTGGCAGCCGGTTTTCTGCTGAAAAAGTATCTGAATGTCAGCAGTGATGCACAGTTTGTGAGGCTGGAGCATGGAAAACCCGTGCTGAAATCAGGAAATAGTTTTTTTAATCTGTCCCATAGCGGGGAATATACAGTTCTGGCCGCGGCTGACATTGACATAGGCGTGGACATTGAACAGATAAAAGACGTCCACTGGCCCACGGTGCAAAAGATCTTTACAGCAGAACAGCGGGAACAGCTGGAGCGGACCGGGGAAGCAGGACGGCCGGAACTGTTTGCAAAATACTGGACAGAGTGCGAGGCAGTGTTAAAACTGAAGGGCACCGGGTTTGCGGCAGAGACTGTGACGTCAGACACCGGGCCGGGGAGGACTGGATCCGGAGACGGGAGACTGCCTTTGAAGGTTTATTCGTTCAGGTACAAGGAATACATGATTGCATGTGCTGCATATGGAGCGTTTTATGTATCAGTTGAAGAAGACAGAAGTTACCTGTATATGTGATAATGTGTATGTTTTGACAGACCGGGCGGGGTGCTGTGTGAATCTTGTTGTGGGTAAGGAAAAGGCCCTGGTTTTTGACACAGGCTCAGGAACGGATGATATTCATGGATTGGTACGCAAAATGACAGGACTGCCCCTTGTTGTGATAAACAGCCACGGGCATTTTGACCACATTGGGGGAAATAGCCAATTTGACACAGTCTACATGCACCAGGATGATTTTGTGATTCTGGAATCCTATACCGCAGAAATGCTTGGACAGTGGGATAATATGAAAGCGCTGGATTTTGACACATTCAATCTGGGAGAAATGGAGTGCAGGATTATACCGCTGAGAGGACATTCAAAGGGGTCGGTGGGTGTATGGATACCGAAGCACCGTTTGCTGCTGTCCGGGGATGCCCTTACACCTGTTATGTGCCTTATATTTCAAAACCATATGACGGTTGAAACACAGTACAATACACTGAAATGTGTGAAGAATTTGGATTTTGACTATTATCTGACGTCCCATCACAGCCAGGTTTTTCCCCGACAGACCATAGACCGGCTGATGCGGTGCATTGAAAACAGCCCGGAGGGGAAATGGCATCCTTACCAGTACCCTTATCCTCCTTATGCAAAGGGAAAAATATATTTGGATTCCATGGAAGGGGAACCGGTGGCTCTGATATGCGAATCTGGCAGAGGTTACTGCATATCTTAATACCGGCAATGTTATCTTTTCAAGCTCATAATCAAATAACAGGTTCGCGTCAGGGCGCAGGTGATTCATTTCTCACCTGCGCCCTGTTGGACGTTTCCGCTGTTCTGTGGGAAGCGTCGGATACTGAGCGGCTCCCAAAACAGAAATGCAGCAGAAATGAATTGTCTTTAAAGATTGATATATCTGCTGATATTTGTTATACTTGATTCAATTAATTGGTATATGAACAAAGAAAAAATCAGGTAATCGGCGGGGGAGAAAGCGCCACGGCATGGTTCAGGAGGGGGATAAAGTAAATGTTAAAGAATCTGAAACTGTCGAAGAAATTAATCCTGGGGCTGGGAATTATGGTGGCAATATCCGCTGCTATGATGATTACTGCAATTGTATACCTGCATGATATTGGAGGGCTTGTTAACAAGCTCTATCAAAGTCCTTTTACCGTGTCAACTCAGAGCATTATGCTGCAGAAAGAAATCCAGAATATGGGACGGGAAATACGCGGAATGGTGCTGTATGAAGATCCCTCTTATCTGGATTCCGTGTTAGCTTCCGGCAGCAGGGCCAAAGGGAATCTTGCCCTTGTAGAGAAACGGTTTCTTGGCGACCAGCAGCTGATTCAGGATATGTATCAAAACCTGGATGAAATTGAGGCGAAGGGGAAGGAAATTAAACAGCTGATTGCTGATGGAAAAATAGAAGAAGCCAAACGCAGCGCGGATGTTGACTTCAGGCTGGTGATGAATTCAGGCATAGACATTTCCCAGGAAATTGTGGACTTTGCATTAAACAAAGCTTTGGAATTTAATGAGGATGCAGGTATATCATCAGTGAATGCAACGGCGATGATGAGCATTCTGCTGGTGGTTATGGTGGTTCTGTATGCGGGAATCACCACCGCGCTGTCCAGAGCCGTCAGGCGGCCGATTTCCCAGATTGCAGAGGCGGCGGAAAAACTTGCGGCAGGGGACTTAAATATTGAAATTGCCTATCATTCAAACGATGAGCTGGGAACTTTGGCCGAGATGTTCCGGGAGATGAGCGGCAGTATGAAAGCGGTTATCCGGGATATCGACCAACAGCTGGGAGCGATGAGTGATGGCGATTTTACCGTTACCCCTCAGGCAGAATATACGGGTGATTATAGTTCTATAAAAAGTGCGCTGGTAAATATCAGAAAAAGCCTGTCAAATACACTTAATGAGATTAACCTGTCTGCCGATCAGGTATTCAGCGGGTCGGCCCAGGTGTCTGACAGCGCCCAGATGCTTTCGGAGGGAGCAGCCGAGCAGGCTGGTTCCATTGAGGAACTTGCGTCTGCCATAAACGAGATATCATTCCAGGTACAGGAGACAGCCGCCAATATGGAAGCCGCACGCCGTTTGACTGCCAAAGCCGGGAAGCAGGTGGAGGTCAGTAACCGGCAGATGGAGGAGATGCTCCTGGCTGTGGGTGAAATCAGCGAAAAGACAGAACAAATCAGGGCCATTAATAATACGATTGAAGAGATAGCGTTCCAGACTAATATACTGGCTCTCAATGCTGCGGTGGAAGCCGCCCACGCCGGGGAATCAGGAAAAGGCTTTGCCGTGGTTGCAGGTGAGGTCCGCAGACTGGCCGGAAAATCAACAGAAGCCGTCAAACGTACATCGCTCCTCATTGACGGTACGGTTGAGGCCGTGGAAAAGGGGAGAAAAATTGCTAATACTACGGCAGAATCCCTGCATAATGTCGTAGAAAGTACGAATGAAGTTCTGAACACGGTAGATAAAATTGATGCGGCAGCCCAACATCAGGCTGGTTCTATTGCACAAATCACACAGGAAATCGGACAGATTTCCGGAGTGGTGCAGAATAACTCGGCTACCTCTGAAGAATCAGCAGCAGCAAGCGAGGAACTCAGCGGGCAGGCGCAAAGGTTGAAAGAACTTGTGAGCCGGTTTAAGATGGGATTCTGACAGACAGGGAAATGAAGCGGTGTCCGGGCCGAGGAGGAGGATAATTGTATGTTTCAAAATCCATTTCATGAAAGGTCATCTGAAACGTTGGCGTCCGTATTGAATAACGCCCCGGCCTCCATCATCGTTTGCTCGGCAAAAAGCCGCGCTCTGCTCTATGCCAATGAGCGTGCCTGTAAACTCTTTATAAAGGAGGATTACCGTCCGGGTATAACCTGCTACGAGGCGGCCGGACACGGGAAGCCATGTCCCTTCTGCCAGTATGAGGAACAAAATTCTTTGGAGTTCACTGTGCGCAATCATATGGAGCCGGTTACCCGGAGGATTTACCAGATAAGCAGCAAGATGATTGACTGGGAGGGAGAACCGGCCTATATTGAATATATTGTGGATGTAACCGAGGATCAGACGAAGACGGAGCGATACAGGAACCGTTCAGAAGAACTGGACCGGACACTGTGCAGTATTCCGTGTGGTTTGTGTATTTACCTATATCAGGACGGAATTCTCCGCCCGGTGTTCCACAACCCGGCCTTTTATGAAATCATGGGATGTACAGAAGAACAGGTCCGTTATGTGAAGCAGAAAACAGAGTATCTGAGCATTTATCCGGAGGAACTGGAACCTCTGAGGGCAGAGCTTTGCCGGGCAATCCAATGTAATGGCAGGGTGAATTTTGACTATCGTATCTGGAACAGCGACAAGCAGTTATATAACTGTATCCATCTGGATGGTGCGGTCATACCGCAGGAAGACGGTTCCAAACTCCTGTACAGTGTTTACAGTGATGTCAGTAAACGGTACCGTCTGGAAACGGAGCTCAGTGACACCCGGATGAAAATGGAACACCTGGTTAATTCCATTCCGGGCGGAATCGTCAGCTATGAGATTCAAGGGAAAAAGGCAGTGCCGGACTTTGTTTCTGACGGTCTGCTGGCCCTTTCAGGATATTCCAGAAACGAATTCAATGAACTGGTAAAAGGGAACACCATTGACTTGATATATGAGGCAGATCGGGGAAGAGTGCTTTCGGCAGCGTACAGTGCGGTGGAGAGCGGACTGGTTATGGATGTTTCCTGCCGGTTCCGGCATAAGGAAGGGCATCTGGTGTGGACTCACATTAACGGCCGGCGGATTGGACCGAAAGCTGAAACCATGCGGTTTTATGCCGTATTCACCGGAATGTCTGAAGATGCCATTCTGTTCCGCAATATTGCCAATGAGACTGCGGACCGTGTCTATGTCATTGACAAGGAATCCTATGAATTGTTTTACACCAGCGAAACAAGCGGGGGGCTCTGCCGGAGTGGGGATTGCATAGGGCAGAAATGCTACACGGCCCTGTATGGAAAGAGCAAACCATGTGAATTCTGCACGCTGAAGAGCCATGCGCCGGATGGTGCCGCCCATCGTATGGATTACCATGAAAATGGCCGTTTTTACAGTACCCGTTTCCGGGAAACCCTTTGGAATGGTATTCCGGCTTATTTAAAATATGTGCGGGATGTCACCGAGGAAGTGAAGGCCCAGAAAGAGAAAGAAAACATAGAGCAATACTTTCAGATATTGGTCAGAAAGCTGCCGGGAGGTGTGGCGGTAGTCCGTATTGATAAGGACGGACATAAGAAGCCGGAGTATTTTTCAGACGGTTACGCCATGCTGTGCGGTATGTCAATGGAAGAAGTGTGGAAATCTTACGGCGAGGACGGCATGGCAGCTGTACATCCGGAGGATGTGGAACAGCTGAACGCGGAATTATCCGACTTTGCCGCCAGCGGCCAGGACCAACGGGAATTTACATACCGGATTAAACGGGGGGACGGGGAATATATCTGGATTAAGAACACGGCCTCCATTCTCCGGCGGGGGGAAGGAGAGATGATTCTCTATGCCAGCTACCGCGACCTGACCATGGAGCTTAAAGAGCAGGAGCAGATCCGCCGCCAATATAGAGAACTGATTCTGCAGCATTACAGGACACCGGGTCCAAATGCCCTGATTGTGGGACACTGTAATGTTACCAGAAACCAGATTACGGAAATCAGCGACTATACGGACTCCGGTCTTCTTGAATGCTTCGGTGCCGAAAGGGACGCATTTTTCACCGGTATATCCACTCTGATTCTGGATGAAAAAGAGCGGCTGGAGTATTTGAATCGTTTTCTCAATGAGCCTGCCCGGGCTGCTTTTCAGGCTGGCGAAGGGGATCTGGAGCTGGACTGCTTTATCAGACTGCCAAAGGATGTGAGAGGCCGTTATGTGAAATTTAAGGTAAACCTGGTGGAAGAACCTGACACGGGAGATATCACCGGAATCCTGACCGTATATGATATAACGGAGCAGACCATTGCGGATCGGAATTTACAGAAACTCTCCACTTCCGGCTATGATTTAATCGCGGATGTGGATCTGTTGAATGACTCCTGTACAATTATAAGCGGGGGACTTGAAAAAGACGACACCTCCGCAAAATCAGGACGCCACTCCGATCGTCTGGCATACATGATGGAACGGCAGCTGGTTCCAAAGGACAGGCAGCGTATAATAAAAATGCTGGAGCCGGAATATATACTGGAGCGGCTCAGGCGGGAGGACCCCTATTCGTTTTCTTATTCCATAATGGGCGGGGCCGGAGAAATCCAGACAAAGAAGCTGACTGTTTCCGCCGCAGACCTGCGGCTGGGCCGGGTCTGCCTGGCCAGAGCGGATATTACGGATTCCGTAAGGGAACAGCAGGGGCTTTTGAATGTGGTGGCCTATACCTTTGAGATGCTGGGAATCATTCACCTGGGAAGCCGGAATATTACCCTGTATACGCATCAGGCGGTGCTTCAGGTCCTGGAACCTAGGCAGACCAGCATTGACAGCTGGCTTGAGGATATCAGTAAAAAATACATTCCGGAAGGAGGCGCAGAGGAGGTTAAACGCTGTTTCGGATTAAATAACATGCTCGCCCGCCTGGAGGAAAGGCCGGGGGGATATGATTTTGTCCTTCCCTGTTTGGAGGAGAATCAGAGGCGGTATAAGCAGATTAATATACTCTGGGGGGACAGGGACCATAAGATGATCTGTATTGTGCGCCAGGATGTGACAGAGACAATGACTGCGGAGCGCCGGAGCAAGGAAACGTTGGAGCGGGCACTGGCGCTGGCTGAGGAGGCCAATCGGGCCAAAAGCGATTTCCTCTCCTCCATGAGCCACGATATCCGGACGCCGATGAATGCGATTATGGGCATGACGGCCCTGGCCAGGGCACATATAGACCAGAGGGAGAAGGTGGAAAATTGTCTTCAGAAAATCACCTTATCTTCCCGTCACCTGCTGAGCCTGATCAATGATATCCTGGATATGAGTAAAATCGAGCAGTCCAAGATTACGTTAAATTATGACAATGTATGCCTCTTAAGTCTGCTGGAACAACTGGCCTCTATGATGGGACAGCAGGCCCAGGAGGCAGGGCTGCAATTTGATGTGCGGACTTCCAATATAATACATCCGGACTTTTACGGGGATGCCCTTCGTATTAACCAGATATTAATTAACATTCTGGGGAACGCAGTTAAATTTACGCCTGAGGGAGGGACGGTAACATTCTTGACCGAGGAAATCCCGCCTGCCAGGGGGACGGAATATGTCCGGTACTGCTTCACGATCCGCGATACAGGAATCGGTATGCCTGAGTCGTTTTTGTCCCATCTGTTTGAACCCTTTACGCGGAACCGGAATACGCAGCGTGTAGAGGGCAGCGGACTCGGACTCAGCATAACAAAGGGACTGATAGAGCTAATGGGCGGTAAACTGTATGTGGAGAGCCGGGAACGGGAAGGCACTGCGTTCAGAGTGGAGCTGGAGTACAAAATTGCATTGGAAGACAATAAGGGGAAAACTGCAAAGACAATGGTATCTCCGGCAATTTCCGGGGAAAACAGGCTTGCAGACCGCTGTCTGCTGGTGGCAGAAGATAATGAGATTAATGCGGAAGTACTTAGCGAGCTGTTATTGCTGCAGGGCATAAGAACCGTTGTGAAAACAAACGGCGTCCAGGTGCTGCACGAATTCCGGAGAGCAGCTTACGGCACCTATGACGCTGTACTGATGGATATTCAGATGCCGGAGATGAATGGTTATGAGGCGGCCCGTGCCATTCGGAATCTGGAACAGGAAACAGGCCGCCATATCCCCATCATTGCCATGACGGCCAATGCGTTTGCGGAGGATATACAGGAGGCTATGAAGGCAGGTATGGATGCGCATGTGGCGAAGCCGATTGATATGCCCGCTCTTTTGAAAACATTGGATAAGCTGATGGTATAAGGAGAACTGGTATATGATAAAACGCAGTTATAACATTTTTTTTGCAGTGCTGGTTCTCTGCATTTGGAGCTTAAGCGGCTGTCACCATTCCCCTGGTTCCGGGAATGAAGTGAATATTGCGGAGCCGATGTCTAAAAGCCAGCTGTCTCAGGGAAAGACCCTGACCTTCTTTGCGCCTGTGGAAGGGAAATCCAGCGGAGCCGTATCATACAGAAGATTAATTGACAGATACAATAAAAGCCATGAAGTGCATGTGGTATTTGAAGGCATTGCGACCGCAGACGGCTATAATGAGTATCTTGAGGAACGGTTAAAAACCGGAAAGGGCGATGATATCTTTATCGTCAATGAGGACAGCGTAAAGACACTTGCACATAATGGACATTTTTACGACCTGTCTTCTCTGGAAGCGTTTGAAAAGCTAAATGACAGTGCCAGGGAGGAGGCGGTCATCGGGGATACGGTATATTGCATTCCAATGAATATGACGGCATATGCACTATTTGTCAATATGGATGTGTTAGCTGGGTATGGACTGGAGGCGCCGGATAATCTGGAAGAATTTAAGTCCTGCTGCACTGAGATAAAGGCCCTTGGCGGGACGCCGATCAGCCTCAGCCGCTGGCATGCCACGGCCGTTCCCACAATTGCCGGCGGATTATATAAACTCTATGGCGCCCCGGATTTTCAAAACCAGCTTGAATTGCTGAATACCGGGGAAGCGCTGATTGGAGATTATATGGTGGAGGGATTTAAGGCTTTTCAAACTGCTGTGGAGAATGGCTGGTATGGGGACGGAGTGGACGGAGACATTGCAGATGCACTGCGTGCGGGGGAGCAGGATATATCTGATTTTGTTTCCGGCAGGACCGCATTTTATTTTGGGCCTCTGGAATACATTCCTTTGGTGGAAGAGGCAAATCCCCAGCCCGATTATCATGTGCAGGGAATCCCGGTTCCGGGGGGAACGGCATTGCTGACTACCGCGGTTTCCCGTCTCTGCGTTAATCCCCACAGTGAAAACCTGGACGAGGCCATGGAGTTTGTGTCATATCTGTCCAGCGAGTATTATAAAGAGAGCATGAAAAATGGGACGATTATTCTGCCCGTTTATAAAAGCTCGGATTTTACGTTGAGCAATGAGAAGATGCGGCCTGCATATGAAACATATGAATCAGGAATCAGGATTCCGGCAGAGGATATGCACTTGAAGTTCGGCAGTTGGGATGTCGTGCGAAAGTTATGTCTTGAAATGTTTAATGGAATGACTGCCGAGGAGGCTGCAGAGGAATACAACAAAATCCAGATGGAACAGATATCCGGATATGATAAACAGGAGATACACCCTTGAAAATAAAAGAAGGAAGAAAAACTTATAAATATCTGATTTATATAAGCTGCTTCTGTCTCTTACTGGCCATTGGAGTTATGACGGCTGTAAGCTTTATGAGCGTACAGTCCGTCCGAAAACTGGTGCGGAATACAACGACCAAGAGTATAACGGAGCTGACAGTCAGCAAAGCACAGTTTCTGGATGAAAAGATACGTTCAGAAATGCTGTCACTTCAGTCTTTTGCTGCCGCCCTTGGGACGTTTGACGATATGTTTTCCCGCCCGGAATTGCTGGAAGATTATAAAGATAAGCACGGGGCAGCCCGCATGTGGATTATTGATGAGAATGGAACCTGTCTGGACACAGGGGAAATGGATAAGAACTTTGCGGATAAAAAGGAACTGTTCGCTGAAGCGCTGCAGGGAAGAGAGGGGATTTCGGATGTATTTCTGGGGGAATTAGGAAGACGGCAGATCATGTTTCAGACGCCGGTCTATAAAGACGGCAAGGTGGCGGGCGGCCTCTATGAAGCATATCCTGTGGAATTGCTGCAAAATGCTTACCACGGATCCACATACAATGATGCCGGTTACAGCTATGTGCTGGGGGATGACGGTTCTATTGTACTGGCTCCGGTGCGCTTCAGCTATCTCCAGATATACAGTACGATTCAGGATGTCTTAAAGGATGGGGGAAATGATGAGAACGCCATCCGGCAGTTTTCAGATGCCCTGCAGTCCCGGGCCAGCGGTACGGCGGTATTTGACTTTGAAGGAGAGAAACAGTTTCTTACCTTTATGCCTCTTATGCAGAAGGAGAACTGGTATTATGTATCGGTTATTCCCCTGAGCATGGTGGAAAAAGACGGTACGGCGATTATCATGCACACCATAAAAATGGCTTTTATCATAACCACGGCAATCGCGTTTTCTGTTGCCGCTGTTTCTGTTGTTTTTCTTTTGCGCAATAAAAAAAGAAGGGACTACGAACGGTACGTTCAAAATATCAATGAGGCGATTGCCCAGAACATTGACACGGCTATTTTTATAGTGGACGGGCATACCGGCCAGGTGGAGTATGCATTTGAAAATGCAGAGAAGATACTGGGTATCAAACCGCAGAATCTTGAAAAAGATTGGGGCGGGGAGGACAGCAGCTTTTATAAGACACTGTGCAGTGCCTTAAAGGAGAAGGTTGATGAGAAAACAGTAAAAACAATACCGGTCTATAACGATCTGCTGTCCAGACAGATGTGGATTCAAATTGCTGCCTTGCCTGTAAAACTGCTGGGCGAACTAAAGTACATATTTGCCGTCACAGATGTAACCCAGGACAGACAGATACGGGAAAATTTAAATGCCGCGGTTGCCGCTGCCGAACATGCCAATGCATCTAAAAGCATGTTCCTGTCCAACATGTCTCATGATATACGGACACCTATGAATGCAATCGTGGGAATGACAAAGCTGGCGGAAATCCACATTGAGGACCGTGAAAAGGTAAAGGACTGTCTGTATAAGATAGGAATTTCTTCAAAGCATTTATTAGAGTTGATTAACGATGTCCTGGATATGTCAAAAATTGAAAGCGGCAGGCTGATCCTCACATCAGAAGCATTTTCACTTACAGAACTGATTCAACGAAATATAGCGATTGTCCAGCCGCAGTACCAGGCAAAAAATCAGGTCTTTGTGACCGATATAAAAAATATCCGTCATGAATATCTGCTGGGCGATTCCCTGCGTCTGAACCAGGTTTTGTTAAACCTGCTTTCCAATGCAGGCAAGTTTACACCTGAAAATGGAACCATTACGTTAACGGTTAAAGAACTGCCCCGGAAGCATTCGGGCCATGCCGTGTACCAGATTGCAGTAGCCGATACAGGCATTGGCATCAGCCCTGAATTTCTGCCGAAACTTTTTCTGCCCTTTGAAAGGGAAAAAAGCCGGTACCAGAACCAGACGGAGGGGACCGGACTGGGGCTTGTCATCTCTAAAAATATTATATCGGTAATGGGCGGCCAGATATTTGTGGAAAGCCATTTGGGGGAAGGGTCTGTATTTACCGTGGAGGTAGAGCTTCCCCTTTCCATGGAAGCGGATGACGAGCTGTGTGACCGGACTGACGCTCAGGATTCCCGGAATATTTTCAAAGGCAGGCGTTTTCTTCTGGTGGAGGATAATGAATTAAACTGTGAGATTGCTTCTCAACTGCTGGAGGTATCCGGAGCGGCTGTTGAATGCGCGCCAAACGGAGCAGAGGGGGTAAAGGCCTTTGAAGAAAAGGAGCCGGGGTATTTCGATGCCATATTCATGGATATCCAGATGCCGGTCATGAACGGATACGAAGCTGCCAGGCATATCCGCAAATCCACTCATCCGCAGGCCGGCAGTATTCCGATAATAGCCATGTCCGCCAACACATTTTCGGACGATGTGCATGCGGCGCTGGAATCCGGTATGAATGCCCATGTGGGCAAGCCCATTGATATGGATGTGCTTGCAGGCGTATTGTCTGCAATTTCGTTTTGACGTTTTCATCAGATACCGGAAACCAAAAGCGTTTCAGCTTCATGGATTCCCTGGGAAATCATAATCTCGATTGTAAAATGAAACTCCCGGACCATTAGCTCCTCTAACTTCCCGGAAAAACGCACGGCATCCTTTTGGGCCAGGAAAAGGTCAAACTCATCAAAACAGGAAAGATAGTAGGGGGTTCTGCTCTCATCTGTTTTCCAAATATCTCTCAGGGAGTATCCCCAAAAGAGCATCTGAAGCAGCTCTTTGTAGACAGTACGAATAGCCTTATAAGGGGCAAAACATTTAAGAAGATCCAGTGCGGAGTAGCCGATTAGATCATACCGCCTGCGATCCTTTAGAGCAGTCAGGCGCTGTCTGCATGTCTGCAGGCCGTCCTCTTCCAGGGCCTGTATGGTGCCTTCAGCAACGTCCCGGCAGGATAAGGTGAGAAACTGCAGGCTCTGTGCCATATCCAGGATCCGTTTGCGGACCCCTGGGTTTTTAAGGTCGCAGTTTTTAACTATCTCATGTGAAGGGAGGACCCTTGTGCCAATCCGTTTGGCAGATTTTGTTGCACCAACGCCGTTTAACAGGGAAAGCGCTCTGCGGACTGTGCTCACTGAGACATTTTTTTCATGGGCCAATCTGCTAAGCGAAGGAAGGAGAGTGCCGGCAGGGTATGTGCCATTGTTGATTGAAATAAGCAAATCCATAGCCAGCGAATAGCAGATCTGAGATGCCTTATTATAAGAATTCCACTGAAATGCATCTTCCTGTTCCGGCGGAGAAATCGTGATTTTTTCATCATAAAACCGGCACAATACCTGGGATACGCTGTCCTGGGAAGCGTAAACCAGTTCCAGCAGGGAATCCCAGTCCTGATTGATACAGTAATCCAGAGAGCGCGGGTAAAATTCTTTGATTATAAAGGTACGCCACGGATTATCCGGCATAGCAAAAAAGGGGATCTCACAGAACATGAAAATTTGCCAGACAAGCCGTAAAAGCAGATTGTTTCCTAACGCGGTGTAAGCCTGAACCACATGTTCAAACATGGTTGTCCGGAACCGTATATGACTGGATTCAAGCTGGCGGATATTGCTGTAGGTCTCAGCAGAAACATTTTGAAAACCAATCCATTGGGCATGGCCCAAGAGGGGGCGCAATGATTTACTTAAATCAATCAGAATGTTTTTCTTCTGCGCATAAAACATCTGGATATTCTGTTCTATTTCCTTTTGACCGTAATTCCTGACTACCGTGGTCCCTACATTTGTGGAAATGGTGACCAGGCCTTCCCGCTGCAGCTGCTGATAGGCCGCGCGCATTGTATCAACGGAAACAAAGAAATCAGCGGCTGCGTTTTCGATGGAAGGCAGAACATCACCAAACCTATAGAATCCAAACTGAATTTGAGTTTTTAAAACGCTGAAGACTACCTGATACCGTTCCATACTGCCTTTCATGCGCGCCACCTCACTTTATGTCAATTATTATATGTGAATTAGTATAGCATGAAAAGGAGGGGTTATCTACAAATACTTGTTTTGACACAGCAGTTTGGGCGTCGGGGAAAACTTAATAAGCGCGTTTTATTATCTCTTCCATATGTATCTGGGCTTCCCTGCGTATCTTCTCCTCGTCCAGAGTCAGTACTTCCCGATTTTTCATGACAATCTTACCATTGATAATGGAATCCGTCACATCATGTCCATTGGCGGCCTCCACTATGGTGTTGATTAGGTTCTGGGTGGGGGTCAGATGGGGCTGGTCGATGTTTAAAAGGATGACATCTGCTTTCCTGCCTTCTTCCACAGCTCCCAGGATATCGCCTTTGCCAATGGCGTTGGCGCCTCCCCAGACGGCCATTTTAAGAAGCGTGGGACAGGTCATGACCACAGGGTTAAAGGATGGGAGCCCCCAGTATGCTATCATGCTGTAGCGCAGCGCCTTCATTTCATCAAACAGGTCCAGGTTGGACGGGGCTGCGCCATCACAGCCAAGGCCCACATTTAGGCCTGCCTGAAGAATCTGCGGAGTTTTTGGAAATCCATGATTGGACAGATTGGCTCTGGGACAATGGATTACTTTTACATCCCTTCTGGCCATTATGGCAATGTCCTCATCGGAAAGCATAACGTTGTGGGCGGTCAGAAGATTGGGGCCGAGCACACCCATGGACTCCAGAAACTGGGTCGGGCGCAGATGGTAATTTTGAAGGCAGAAGCTGACCTCATCCTTGTGCTCACACAGATGGGCATGAATTCCGGTGTTAAGTTCAACAGCAGCATCCCTTACCATGGCGATCAGATCCCTTGAACAGGTCATGACCTGGCGGATGGCAAACCAGATAGAGATTCTGCCGTCCCCTTTGCCGTCATATGCCTGGTACAGGTCCCTGGTGTGCATGATAGCTTCCTCTGCTGTTTCCTTCATTGCGCCGGTAATTGCATTGCCCATATCCATGGTGGATTTGGCGATGGCTGCCCGCATGCCTGATTCCAGTACCGCGTCGGCCACGCGTTCCATATGGACGCCGCCGGAATCTGCAAATGAGGTGGTTCCGTTCTTAATCATCTCCAGACAGGCCAGCTGTCCGCTGATATAAGAATCATCGGGCCTTAAGTTGCTTTCAAATGGAACCAGGAACCTGGTCCATACCATAGGGTATTCGTCGGAAACCCTTCCCCGCAGAAGCTGCTGGCACGCATGGGTGTGCCCGTCCACAAGGCCCGGCATCAGGAGCTTGCCTTTTCCATCCAATGTTTCAGATGCCTGGAAAATTTCTTTAATTTCCCCTGCAGGACCGATTTTCTTAATCCATGAATCATGGATGGCAACACTCATTTCTTCTGAAACCGTCATATCCGGCTTAAGGATCCGGCATCCATTTATTAATATATCACATTTTTCCATTCTGAATCATTTCCTCCTTGGTATCATCACATAACACATTCCGGTTTTATTCTTATGCGGCTTAAATTGCTCCGGTGGCCCGCAGTACCAAATCAGCTACAAAGGCAGAGAATATAAAAGTTCCTGCCATCACAAGCAATGTAATTACCACCATCTTCCAACCCATTTTGACAAAGTTTTTAAGGTCCTTCCCAAGGGAAATCCCAGCAAATGCACCAAGTGCAGTGGCAGGAGCCATGAAGGCTACCTGGGACGTGACCTGGATGATGATATCCTTGACCGGTGATAGGGGACAGGCTAACAGCAGACCGGTAAGGGATACATACATCATGGATGGAAGCTTGATAAAACGGCTCATGAACTTGCTGAGTGACAGGCCAAACAGCGCGATTGCACAGAGTACAAGGATTCCTGCAATGGAATCGCTCAGAGGCATTTGATAGCCAATTATATTGGTCAGTATCATAATCACTGCCACGAGGCACAGGAGACCGGCCTGCTGAATACAATATTTTTTCACCATTTTCGTTTCCTCCCTTACTTTCTGAACCCGGATTTTCTGCCAATCTTAGGTTCCAGCAGCGCATACAGTTTTCGGGTTACAGGAAGTCCAACAAAGGTTCCCATATAGATTCCTGTGATTCCTGTAAGCATGTCGCTGGCGCCCCCCATTACCATGATATCTTCTGCATATGAAGGATAGATTTCCCCCAGTGTCCCTGCCGCCGCTGTCATCATAGATCCGCTGCCAACTCCGCTTGCCATACCCATGGCAAGGGGGTGGAAGATATTCCAGGATGCAACCACACCTGCCAGCAGGCTGATAAACACGGTACCGATAACAGAACCTACAATATATACTGCAAAGGTACCCTCTGTCTCCTTGGCATCCGGTCCGTAGATATCCGTGGTCAGCCCAAGGTTTGAATCCCTGTTAATGGAATAACAGGCGCCGATGGCTTCCTTTTTCAGGCCCAGGAGCAGCGCGATGGGAAGCGAAATGAAAATAGTTCCCAGATTGCCGAATTCCTGTAAAATCAGAGCGGGACCCACCGCTACCAGCTTTGACAGATTTGCCCCGGCAGAAACCCCCATCTTGGCCATAAAAGGCGCCAGTGCCACTAGCACCCAACTCCCTCCAAGCTTACATTCCCCCTGATTAAACATCCGGCACACATCCGGCCCCAGGAGTCCGCCCAGTATGACTGCGAACACCATGGGAAACAGAGTCAGTGTGCCGATTCCGATGTTAATCCGGATGGTTCCCACTGAATCACAGACCAATGCCAGCAAAACTGCCGCTGCATAGACTTTCCAGTACTTACTTATGACGGCCTTTACCTTTTCCATGTGTTTCATTTCTCCTTTCTTTTGTATGCCTCCGGTACAGCAGCGTACCGGAAAAATATGATACCTTTTGCTGACTTGATCATATCATAGACCCATCCACTTCTGTAGACACAAAAAAACGATGGGAATCCATCGTTTTTACTGATACGGTACGTCATGATTCAAACTTTTTATCCTTCTATGCTTCCGTTTCTCCTATCATTTCAATGAACCGATGGGCGATATCGGACAGAAGGTAATTTTCCTTTATAATAAAACCAATTTCCAAGTTCACCCCGTCCTTAATGGGAATAACCCGGATATCGTCATATGCCTTGTCCGCTGTATGGTACCCGCTTCCAACCACAAACCCCTGATTTGCCCGCATAATAGAATACGCGGCCGCGCGATCCGTGACGGATATTATCTTCTTCATACGGTAGTGGGGAATGATTACTTCCGTATAAGCCGGATTGGCATCCGTGCTTCTGTCGTAGGTGATAAATGGATACTGGATGATTTCCTCGATCCGTATCTGGCTGCATTCGGCCAGGGGATGGGCCTTATGGAGATAGGCATGGGCTGTGCGGTAGGAAATGTGGTTAAAGATGATCCCCCGTCCCCTGAGTTCCTGCATCATCTGGCCTTTCAGCTGTTCCGCAAAAAAGATGACACCCAAATCCGCCAGGCCCTTTTCCACCTGCTCAAAGACCCCGGACGTCTTGCACTCCCTGAATCCTACGTAATATTCAGGAACATCCAATGACTGTATAATAGACATGAAGGAATCCATGCCGCAGATATGGTGCTGAGCCGCCACATAGAAGGCATGGTTGCTTTCCTTTTTATCCTCATACTTTAAATCCAGATGGTACAGACGGTTTAAGATCCCCTTGAATTCGATGAACAGTTCCTTGCCGTCACCGGTCAGCATAACCCCTTTGGGCGTCCTTAAAAATGCCTTAATCCCATAATGCCCTTCCACTGCCCGCACTGCCTCCGAAACACTGGACTGGGCTGCAAACAGCCGCTTGGCTGCCTCACTGATAGAGCCCGAATCAGCTACCGCTACGAAATATTTCATCTGCTGTAATGTCATGACTTGGTTTTATTCCTTCCCCCGGATATACAGATATTCCATTTATCCATGCATGTAATGGAAAATATCTTTGTGAATGCCTGCTTTTCTAAATATAGTCATTTTATACCCTATTTTAAAAACGTGTCAAGATGGTCAATCAGCTTCTTGACTGGATTTTTATTGGAGGCAATTTTCTAAGACGCTTATTTCTGAGAAAATTGATAGCAATGCCAATCCGTACATGCTATTATAAGATTCCTTTTGGCAGAGGATAATGCGCTGAATATGGAAATTGCCACTGAGCTGTTGGAGATGACCGGAGCGGCAGTTGATTGTGTGGCAGACGGGCAGAAAGCGGTAGAAAAATTTGAGGCATCTTCTGCTGGTTGTTATGACATGATTTTTTTGGATGTGCAAATGCCGGTTATGAATGGTTACACCGCAGCGAGAAAAATTCGCGCCAGCTACCCATATCATGACATTGCTGCGCAGCCATGGCAGTACCTTCTTTCAGCAGGACGGCAGTTTTCATCTGGATACGCCGGAGGGAATTGCCGGATTGCAGTGGCTATCTGAGGGAGTGGACAAAGGCTGGTATCCGGCCCATTCTGAAAATCTTGAAATTATGGATTGCTCAAAATTATTTGCCAATGGCCAGTTAGCCATTTATATGACTAATAATGCCCTTCTCCGGTACGATGGAATTGACACTGGCTATGTGAATTTTCCCAGTGACGGCGGCGGTGGATACGCCACTTCTTTTTTAATCGGTTTTCAGGTATTTGATAACGGGGATGATGCCAGGGTGGCTGCTGCCAAGGATTTCCTGAAGTACATCTATGAGACGGAGCAGTGGCTGGATTACTCGGCAGGCGGTATACCGGCAAGTAATAAGACGGCGGAAAAATACAAAAGCGAAATTCCCATGTTGGATGAATTTTACGCCAACGGTGAGAATGTGGTGGATTTTACTATGAATAATCCGAACTGGCGCGGTGTCCGCGCAGTGTTTTGGACGTCCATCCATGATTTGCTGAAAGGAGAACTGACTCCAAAAGAGGCTGCCCGGAAAATAGACCAAGAGTGCAATAAAGAGATTGAAGAGGGAAGGAAAATAAGCCGGCTCCATGAATGACGGTTTGTTCCGGCCTTTGAATAAATATTATTCAGACGCAGTTAATTCATCAATGACAGCCTGGATGTTGTCCAGACACCCTCCGCACACGGTACCGGCGCCTGTTTGCGCCTGTACATCCTCCAGGGTTTTGGCCCCGGAATCCACGGCATCTTTAATCATGCCGATTGTGACATCATTACAAAAGCAAATTGTTTCGTTTAAATCCATGAGACGCACCTCCTATTGGCCATAGTATATGCAGTCCATTCATATTCATACGAAATAAAAGTGAATATTTGATGGAAATTTCTTCTATGAGCTGATAAAATAAATATCTAAGGAGGGAGAGCGTCTTGGAATATGAGCATCAGTTATCAAATTTAATCTACGATTATCTTCTTAACAGGTTTAGGTTCGGATACTATCAATATGGTGACAGTCTGCCTACGGTGGATGTATTCTGCCGCCTGTTTAATGTATCCGCGCATCCCATATGGACTGCACTGCGGCGGCTGCGTGCAGACGGTTATATAGACATGAAAAACGGCCGGATATCAAAAGTGATTTATAAACAGACGGAGCAGGAGCGCAGGGATGTTGTCATTGATTATTTTTCGCAGAGATGGACCTCTTATCTTGACATCTACCGGACCTCAAAGTGGTTTTATGTGCCGTTTATGATTGAGGGATTTCGCCGTATGGATGAGAAGGATATTTCTTATATCACACAGTTAGTGGAACGTGCGGATGCGGATGACGTGATTCTGCTTTATAGTTTTACCATGCAGAAAGTCCGAAATTCGCTGCTTATGAATCTCTATTGGGAGACATCCCTGTTTTTGGGATATCCATTTGCAAAATCCGGTTTTCGTCCCTACGGATATGACCCGGAGCTTGGCCGGCAGCAGTTGAGGCATCTGGTCCAGCTGGTAAAGGAAGGCTCCTGGGATAACGTCAGGAGCATACTGCTTCATCATCAAAAAAGCGTGATGGACAGGCTGATTGTGAACATGGAACCTCTAATCAGGAGGATACCGGACCAGGAACAGATTTCGTTTGTCTGGCGGATTTATAACGGCCATCCGCAGGTTTGCTATGACCTGTCCTACCGTCTGCTTCATGAGATGTATATGGGGGAATACCGCAATAAGGAGTTCCTGCCGTCTTATGAAAAAATGGCAGAACGGTTCGGGGTATCGGTCAGCACAGCGCGCAGGACAATCAGTATGCTGAACCGGATAGGAGCCGCAGAGTCCATCAACGGAAAAGGAACCCGCATTTTATCCACCGGTGAATGCAGCAGTCCCGATTTTACAAGCCCTGTCATACGCCGTAACCTTTCCTATCTTGTCCAGTCCCTGGAACTGCTTATACATACCTGTGAGGAAGTGTCATATCACTTTTTTGAACATCTTCTTCCTGAGGAGAGGGAAGAACTGATAAGCCGGTTTGAGGAGAACCGCTGTTTCGGTCGGGGCAGGCTGTCAATCGACACATATCTGTATTATATTTCCAGATACAGCCGTATACAGGTGGTCAGGCAAATCTACGGAACGGTATACGGTTTATTCCTTTGGGGATATCCCCTGAGGATATCCAGGGGGGCAGAATCAGCCATGATTCAAAGAGGTGTTGATTTCACTGCTTCAATGATACAGTTTATGAAAGAAAATAAGACAGAGCAGTGTGTGGCAGCCGTTAAAACGTATATTCAGGAGGAGCAGCCTTACGGAATCCATTATCTGGAACAGCATGGGATTGCGGAGGAAGAGCTGAGGAATTCAGCCCCCATCCGGCTGCTGATTGCAGGTGAATGAATATTAAAACCAAGTAAATATAAAACCAAGTAAACATAGGAACATGGTTCCACAAAATCAGAATGTCCCCCAGCCCGGATATGACCAGGCCGGGGGATATTTTTGTCAAACTGGATATAGACCGGGAGCTAATTGAAAATTGAAATAAAAACCGGTACATAATTGCGTTTTAAGGCGGTACGCAGTATAATTGTTGAAAGTAACTATTATGAACAAGGTTGTGCCGGGCAGATGATTGAAGAATTTCACATGAAGGAGGACATTTTAGATGAAACGGCTAAAAGGAAAAACAGCATTGATTACAGGAGGTAATTCAGGCGTAGGGGAAGCAACGGCGATGCTATTTGCACGGGAAGGGGCTGACGTAGTTATTACCGCCCGCCGCGGGGAACAGCTAAAGATCGTAGCAGAAAAATATCAAGGCAGAAGGCGGCCCCGATAACGGGCCAGTGTGTCGCCCTGGATTATGGTTCCAATTTATAATTAAGTATTCCGGGTTTCCGGATTTCCCTCTTGTCATATGCTTCTTTTAGATGTATGATTACTTTTAGAAAAGAGTTTATGAAAGTGGGATGTCCTATTTATGAAGATAAATGAGAAAGCATTGGAAAAGAAACGTCAGAACAAGGCTAGGATTGCCAGCCATATCCTCCACAGAAAGCAGATATCCAAGCCGGAGCTGGCCATTGAACTGGGACTCAGTATGCCCACCGTGCTCCAGAATGTGAAGGAACTTCAGGAGGCAGGAATCGTGGAGGAGGTGGGAGAGTATGAATCCACGGGCGGGCGCAAGGCCAAGGCATTGTCTGTTGTGAAAAATGTGAGGTACGCTGCAGGGGTTGATATCACGGCCAATCATATAAGTGTTGTGATCATTGACCTTAAGGGGGATATGGTTCACAGCAGGCGGTTTCGCAGGCGGTTTGAGAACACTGCGGAGTATTATGAGGACCTGGTGGCGGAATTGGAGCAGTTCCTGGATGAGAGCCGGGTGGACAAAAAGAAAATACTGGGAGTGGGCATTTCACTGCCGGGTATTGTGGATAGGGAAAACAGCCGGCTGATACGCTCCCATATTCTCCAGGTCAGCGATATCAACCTGGAGGTCATAAGCAGACTGATCCCATATCCGGTACATTTTGAAAATGATGCAAACAGCGCTGCGGTCGCGGAGCTTCAGGGTACGGACAGGAATGCTGTTTACCTCTCTCTCAGCAACACGGTGGGCGGTTCCATCTACCTGGACAATGATATTTACGGGGGAGACCATTTCCGCAGCGCGGAGTTTGGGCACATGATTATATATCCGGAAGGAAAGCTGTGCTACTGCGGTAAGCGCGGATGTGCGGATCCTTATTGTTCCGCCGGGGTATTGTCCTCCTTTGCTGGGGAGGATGGGGGCCTGGCGGAGTTTTTCCGGCTGGTAGAGAAGAAGGAGCGGGATGCCATGGCGGTCTGGGACACATACCTGGAGGACCTGTCCATTGTTATTACCAATCTAAGGATGTGTTTTGACTGCGACATCGTGCTGGGCGGCTATGTGGGCGGCTATCTGAAGCCTTATATGTCGCAGCTTGGCAGGAAGGTAATGGTTAATAATAAGTTTGATAATGATACCCTTTATCTGAGAAACTGCCGCTATGAAAAGGAGGCGTCTGCAGTAGGGATTGCCATGACATTCATGGATGAGTATTTTCGGACAATAATATAAAACGGATATAGGATGCGGTTTCTGTTCAAGCACAGGGACCGCATTTTTGCATTGCTTCCAGGACTTCTGTGCAAACTGCATAAAAAGATAACAAAAAAATAATCAAATTGATGAAAATGCAATTGGTATATTGACAAAAGCAAAGACCGGTGCAATAATGTAATTACTTTAATAAAACATTTTATAAAAGATTATATAAAAAGAAAAAAGGAGAGATGGGATATGTTGCAGCAGGTAATGACAGAGCCAGGTAAAATTGAGTTTCATGAGGTTCCGGTACCGGAAATCAGTGACAGGGAAGTGCTTATAAAGATTATGAAAATAGGAATCTGCGGATCTGATATCCATGTGTATCATGGGGAACACCCGTTTACAAGCTATCCTGTAACCCAGGGACATGAGGTTTCAGGCGAGGTGGTGAAGGCTGGCCGGGCAGTGACCGGGTTAAAGCCAGGGCAGAAGGTAACTATCCAGCCCCAGGTGGTGTGCGGCCAATGCTACCCGTGCCGCCATGGCAAATATAATCTGTGCGAGGATCTGAAGGTGATGGGTTTCCAGACTACGGGTGTCGCATCCCACTATTTTGCCGTGGATGCCGCAAAGGTAACCCTGCTTCCCGATGACATGAGCTATGATGAGGGGGCTATGATAGAGCCTCTGGCTGTTGCGGTCCACGCCGTGAAGCAGGCCAGGGATGTAAAGGGAGCAAAGATTGCAGTGCTGGGAGCGGGACCCATCGGGATACTGGTGGCACAGGCAGCAAAGGGGTTGGGAGCTGAGCAGGTGATGATTACGGATGTCAGCGGCCTGCGCCTTGAAAAAGCAAAGGAGTGCGGAGTTGACTTCTGTGTGAATACCAGGAATAAGGACTTCGGGGAGGCCATGACAGAAAGCTTGGGGCCGGATAAAGCGGACGTCATCTATGACTGTGCGGGCAACAACATTACCATGGGGCAGGCGATTAAATATGCCCGCAAGGGAAGCACAATTATTTTGGTTGCGGTGTTCGCGGGCCTTGGGCAGATTGATCTGGCTGTGCTCAATGACCATGAACTGGACCTGAATACCAGTATGATGTACCGGAACGAGGATTACCTGGATGCAATCCGCCTTGTGAATGAAAAAAAGGTGGTTCTGTCCCCTCTCATCTCCAGCCACTTTGCATTTGGGGACTATCTGAAAGCATACCAGTACATAGATGAGAACAGGGAAAGCACCATGAAAGTAATTATCAACGTGCAGGAGTAGATACAGGGAGAAGTGGGGATATGACGGAGATGGTTTTAAGAAGTAAAATGAAACGGACCGGACAGACTGCGGCCGCAGAAACAGATTTGAGAGCAGAAACAGACGTTAAGGTCTCTTTGATTAGCAAGATTGCGTATGGAATGGGGGATGTGGGCTGTAACTTCAGCTGGATGTTTGTGGGAAATTTCCTGATGATTTTTTATACTGATGTATTTGGAATCAGTATGGGAGCCGTGGCGGGGCTGATGCTGTTTTCACGTTTTTGGGACGCTGTTAATGACCCCGTCATCGGAAGCCTGACCGACAGGACCCATTCCAGATGGGGGAGATACAGGCCCTGGCTTCTTGTGGCGGCGCCCCTGACAGCCGTTGTTCTGATTCTGACCTTCTGGGCCCATCCGGGCTGGAACAGTACAGCCAAGATTGTGTACATGGGTATTACATACTGTATTCTGGTTTTGGGATATACCTGCGTCAATATCCCGTACGGGACCCTGTGCGGGGCCATGACCCAGAACATAGAGGAGCGTGCGCAGATTAATACCTTCCGGTCCGTGGCAGCCATGATTGCCATTGGAATCATCAATATCATAACGGTGCCGTTGATTGAAACGCTGGGCGCGGGCAGCGATAAAAGGGGATATCTCCTGATAGCCGTGATTTACGGAGGTATCTTTGCATTGTGCCACATGTTCTGTTTCGCAAAGACAAGGGAAGTGGTGGCCATACCTGAGCGGAAGAAGATTTCTCTGAAGGAACAGCTCAGGGCCGTATCCAGAAACCGTCCCTATATCCTGGCGCTGGCAGGACAGATGCTGTTCGGGTTTACGCTGTACGGGAGGAACGCGGATGCACTATACTATTTTACCTATGTGGAGGGCAATAAGGCGTTCTTTACCGTGTATTCCATGTGCATTATAATCCCATCCATTATCGGAGCAGCCTGCTTCCCCATGCTGTTCCACTGGACCAACAACAAGGGAAGGGCGGCCTCCATTTTCGCATTCCTGACCGGCATGTCTATGATGGGGCTGGGCATGTTTACGGCAAAGGAATCCCCGATTCTGTTTTACGGGGTATCGGCGCTGACCCAGTTTTTCTTTTCCGGGTTTAATACAGCCATCTATGCCATTATCCCGGACTGTGTGGAATATGGTGAGTGGAAAACGGGACTGAGGAACGATGGGTTCCAGTATGCGTTTATATCACTTGGCAACAAGATGGGCATGGCTCTTGGCACCTCGCTTCTGGCTATGGTTCTGGGCATGTGCGGATATGTGGCCGGCGGACAGCAGAATCCTGCGGTCCTGGCAGTGATTAAGCATTCATTTACCACCATACCGGGGATCTTCTGGATTATTACTGGTATTGTGCTTTTCTTCTACCGTCTGAACCGCAGGCGTTACAATGAAATTATGAAAGAAATGTATACAGGAGGAGTCTGATTGCTATGGAAAATCAGAAGAAATATGACGTTATTGCCCTCGGCGAGCTTTTGATAGATTTTACACCTGCGGGAACCAGCGCCCAGGGCAACCCTGTCCTGGAACAGAACCCGGGAGGCGCTCCATGCAATGTCCTGGCCATGCTGGCAAGATACGGCAGGAGCACCGGATTTATCGGCAAGATTGGAAACGACATCCATGGAAGGTTCCTTTGCAGAGCTGTTCGGGAAGCGGGAATCGGCTGCGGCGGACTTGTGATGTCGGATGAGGTGCACACCACCCTTGCATTTGTCAGCATGGATGAGTCGGGTGACAGGAGTTTTTCTTTTTACCGCAATCCGGGCGCTGATATGGCGCTGACGGAGGACGAGGTGAACCTTGACATGATCCGTTGTTCCAGGATATTCCATTTCGGCACCCTGTCCATGACCCATGAAGGAGTAAGAAAGGCTACCATAAGGGCAGCTGCGTGTGCAAGGGAAAACGGATGCCTGGTTTCCTTTGACCCCAATCTGAGGCCGCCCTTATGGGCGGATATGGAGGAGGCCAGAAAACAGATGCTTTACGGCGTGTCCCTGTGCCATGTCCTGAAAATCACAGATGAGGAACTGCGTTTCATGACCGGGATAGAGGATGAGAAACAAGCGGTGAGTCATCTGCAGGCTGTTCACGGCATTCCCCTGATCCTTGTGACGGCCGGGGCTTTTGGGAGTACGGCATACTGGGCAAAGGAAGCCCTGAAGGCAGAGGCATTCCTTACGGACAGGACCATTGATACCACCGGGGCAGGGGATACCTTTTGCGGATGCTGTCTGAATTATCTCCTGGACCATCCGGTGGAAACCCTGGACCGGGAAGGGGTAAGGGATATGCTGACAACGGCTTCAGCCGCCGCCTCCATTGTTACCACCAGGAAAGGGGCGCTTAAGTCCATGCCGGAGCCGGGGGAAATTGAGGAAGTGGTAAGGAGCTCCATTTCCGCAGAACAAAAGTGATTTAACTGGTTCAGATAAAATATTTTTCTTAATCCTAAGCTATTTAAAACTGTCGATTTCACAGGTATGTTTGGAACCGGCAGTTTTTTGTGTGTAAATGAAGACAGGAGCTGCCGGTTACCCCAAAGATACCTGTCCCTATAATATTCATTAAAATGCAATGTATGGAGTCAGATTAAAAAGGAAGTTTGACAGTTTTATACAAAGGGGTTAAAATCATAATTAGTTGTTATCTGAGCAGATATTAAACTGAATTTACTTTTAAATGACTTTTACGCCAAAAGACTTATTTCAATCCCGCTGCTTTTTGATATCCGCTTTGGGATGTGGCATATACGGATTACTATAAATTTTAAAGAACAAAGGAGGGGGATTAAATGAGGAGGATGATCCGGAAATTAGGCGGGATGTTCGTTCCCATCATTTTTTGCACGGCTCTCATATTTACAGCATCTATGTCACTTGATTTAACGGATGATTTACAGGGGAATGCCAGGGTCATTAATTATATAGGCATCGTTCGCGGAGCAACACAGAGACTGATTAAAAAGGAATTGAATCATGAACCGGATGATGAGTTGATTTATTTTCTGGATAATATATTGTCAGGACTTTCAAACGGGAGTGATGAATTAAATCTGATAAAACTGGATAGCGAAGAATTCCAGACAATGTTAATAGAAATGCAAAATGACTGGGAGGATATCAAAACACAGATATACAATTATCGGAAAGGTTCTTCCAGGCAGCTGCTCTATGAACTGAGTGAAGATTATTTTGAATTAGCCAATGATACGGTATTTACAGCTGAAGAATACACGGAACATACGGTACAGAACGCAAGAAAGTCGCTGGTGTTTACCAATATTATATTTGGATTAATGGCTTTTGGCTGCTCTGTTTTCACCTTTTATCAGGAAAAGCGCCGGAAAAAATTAATTGAGGCTGAACAGGATAATATAAAAAAGAGTGAGCAGTTATCAAAAAGGGCTCAGGAATTGATGGCGCCTATGAATGAGATATCAGAGTTAATGTATGTCTCAGACATAGACACATATAATCTGCTGTTTGTCAATGAAGCAGGAAAGAAAATGTTTCAAATTGATGACAGCCAGCCCAATATTAAATGTTATAAAGTGCTGCAGGGATTTGAAGAACCCTGTCCTTTTTGTACCAATAAGCTGCTTAAAGAGGATGAAACTTATTCCTGGGAGTATACAAACCCTATCATAAAAAAACATTATCTTTTGAAAGACCGTCTGATAGAATGGGATGGACGCACAGCCCGAATGGAAATTGCTTTTGATATTACAGAAGCTAATAATGAAAAAAATGAATTGAAACGAAGACTGGAAAGAGATGATAGACGCCTTGCATGTGTAAGGGAACTCTATAATAACCGCGATATAGAAAACGCAATAACAAAGGTATTGCAATATATAGGAACACTGTTTTCAGCAGAACGCTCCTATGTTTTCCTGTTTCACGACCAGTATTATTCCAATATAGCTGAATGGTGTAAAGAAGGCATTGAACCGCAAATTGACAATTTACAGAATATACCGCTGGGTGATTATCAGGTATGGCTGGATGAGCTGGACAGGAACAAAAAGATGGTTATTAATGATGTGGAAGAAATAAGAGAAACATTCCCTACGGGCTATGAACTTCTCACGCAGCAGGGAATACGAAATATTGTCTGGGTTCCCATCATGAAGAATGGAAAAGTAAATGGGTCAATCGGATTGGACAATCAGGATTTGGGCATGGCTGAAGCAGCGGTTCCGTTTTTGCAGACCATACAGTATTTTTTATCTCTGACCATGCAGCGAAATGAAAATGAAAAGATGCTGTTTGAGATGAGCCAGATAGACCGGTTGACTTCCTTTTACAATAGAAACCGTTTTATACAGGATGTTTCTGAATTAAAAGAGAGTAAAGATTCTGTAGGGGTGGTCTATTTAGATATTAATGGGCTTAAAGAGATTAATGATTCCTTTGGTCATGATACGGGAGATAAAATGATTAAGGAATGCGCCGATATTATGAGAAGCAGTGTTTCTTCCAAGCACCTTTACCGTATTGGCGGCGATGAGTTTGTTATCATCTATGTGGATATTACGGAGGAATCCTTTTACGATAATGTCCAGCTGTTAAAAAATGCTTTTGAGAAGAGCAAATGTCAGGCAGCCATAGGATGCAGGTGGAATGAAGAATGCACTCATATTCAGGATATTATCAAAGAAGCGGATGAGTTAATGTATGATGATAAAAAGAGATTCTATCAGGGACATCATGCCACTGGCCGCTACCGGCATAACAATGATATATTGAGGTCCTTAGCTGATCCTGATGTGTTAAATAAAAAAATAGAGAATCATAATTTCAGAGTGTTTTTACAGCCTAAAATAAATGTGGAAGATTGCAGGATGGTCGGAGCAGAGGCACTGATACGTTATCAGGATGAAAATGGATCGATCATAGCGCCGGATAAATTTATTCCGGTTTTAGAAGACACATACCTGATCAGCAAAATTGACTATTATGTATTTGAAGAGGTTTGTAAAACCCTGAGTATTTGGAACGGACAGGGGAAGACTGTCTTTACAATCTCCAGTAATTTTTCAAAAATCACTTTTATGGAGGAGTGTTTCATAAAAAGATTAGAAGAGATTAGTGATAAATACCAGGTTCAAAGAAAATATCTGGAAATAGAGATTACTGAGAGCGTCAATTACACAGATTTGGATACATTGGTAACGAGAATCAATCAAATAAGAGATGCAGGATTCAGAGTTGCAATGGATGATTTTGGGGTGGAAAGCTCAAATTTAGCGCTGCTGTCATTGGTGAAATTTGATATATTAAAAATTGATAAGGGTTTTGTAAAAGATATTATTTCAAATAAAAGAGCGCAGATAATAATTGGGATGATGACTAAAATGTGCAGTGAAATGGGGATTCAATTAATTGCTGAAGGGATAGAGGACGGGCAGCAATTTAATGTTTTAAGGGAATACGGTGTCAAGACTGTGCAGGGCTATTTGTTTAGCAAGCCTGTATCAATTTCAGAGTATGAAGAAAAATATATGAATTAGCAGCAGGCGCAGGATTGCCGCCAATGCACAGGGGGAGGTATTCGGTATAGAAGCATTCTCCCATCAGTGTATACATAAAACCGATGGGAGAATGCTTTACCACCTCACCCCCACTTCCCCCCCCCCTGCCTATCCGGCAGCACGCCTTATTTTTTAGGCTGGCTCTATATTAAATATCTTTTTAACAGACGAGTCAATTCTGTAACGTCTACAGGCTTTGCTATATGAGCGTTCATGCCGCATTCCAGGCAATGCTGTATATCATCTGAAAAAGCATCGGCACTCATAGCAATAATCGGAACAGATAAGGCATCCGGGCGATTCAGTCCCCGGATCGCTTTTGCGGCCTCATATCCTGTCATGTGCGGCATCCGTATATCCATAAGAACAGCATCGTAATATCCCTCTGGCGATTGTTGAAATTTGTCCAGACATATCTGACCATCTTCTGCCCAATCCAGTTCCACGCCCAGATCCGATAACAGCTCATTTGCAATCTCCCAGTTAAGTTCATTATCCTCGGCCAGAAGGATACGGCGTCCGGACAGCTCCATCCCCTGGTTTGATGTCTGGTCATCTGGTGTTTCAACTCCCATATATTGGCGCAGCGCATAGAACAGTGTGGATTTAAACAAAGGTTTGGAAATAAAACCGCTGATACCTGCTTCCCGGGCTTCCGCCTCAAATTCACTCCAGTCATACGCGGAAATCAGCAGTATGGGTACTTCATCTCCCAGATTGCGCCGTATCTCTTTTGCAGTCTGAATTCCATTCATGCCAGGCAGTTTCCAATCCAGCAGGATTATTTGATAATCGTCTCTCTTGATGTGGTGTTGGATTACCAGATCAATGGCTTTTTCTCCGCTGAGCGTCCATTCAGCTTTTATTCCGATGGATTTCAGCGCATTCATCGCTGTTCTGCACAATAATTCGTCATCGTCAACTACCAGCATATTCCAGGAGGGGAGCACCATATCCACCTCCATTGCAGCAGCTTTTTCAAAATCAAAGGTAATACGGAATTCAGTTCCTCTGTCAATTTCACTTTGTACCTCAATGCTTCCCTCCATGGCATCTACAATGTACTTTGTAATCGCCATGCCTAAACCGGCGCCCTCGGTTTTATGTATCCTGGCCTCATCTGCCCGGCTGTAAGAATCGTATATTTTTTTCACAAAATCCTGTGACATACCGATTCCGTTATCCTTGACATTGACATGAATACGGACATGGTTTTCTCCCTTTGGAGATGGCTCTTCAGATAGAGATAACTGTACCGCTCCTCCTTCCGGCGTATACTTAGTTGCATTCGACAAAAGATTCAGCAAAACCTGATTCAGGCGAACGCCGTCGCACCATACATTTTCGGTCAATATGTTTTCAACATGTATGTCGAATGTTTGCTTTTTTGCCTTCACCTGGGGCTGCATAATATTGACAATTCCTTCAATCACTTCCTTTAAAGAGATCTGTTCGGTTGTTAAAGTCAATTTACCGCTTTCAATTTTAGACATATCCAGCACATCATTAATCAGCCCCAACAGATGTTTGCTGGACAATGTAATTTTTCTCAGACAATTCTGCACCTGTTCCCGGTCATCCATGTGGGCTGCTGCAATGGCGGTCATGCCTACAATTGCATTCATGGGTGTACGGATATCATGGCTCATATTGGCTAAAAACTCACTTTTGGCTTTGCTGGACTCAAGTGCTGTCTGACGCGCCTTCTCCAGTTCGTGCAGCTGAGAGCGGGTCATGGAGAAATACCGTAGAAAAATGAGTGTCAGAATAATAAGGACAGAAGCGCAGGACAGCAGCGTCATGACCATACGCTGACTGCTCAGATTGTTTATGGTATGGTCCAATATACCGTAAGGCATTACGGCTACAAGATACCATTCAGAATAGGGTAATGGTATGCCGTAAATTTGGCGCTCCTCCCTGTTCACTTCAAATGCTGCAGCATACTCTTTATGGTTTTTCAGAGCAATACTAAATTTTTCAATGGAACTTTCTTCAGACGAATCAATATCTGCAAGAGCAAGGTGCGTTTGCAGCTGTTCAAAAAACTGCCACAATTCAGTGTTGGGATTTTGTATCACAAAACTGCCGTCCGGCCTGATAATGTGGTAATACATCAGCTGGTCTTTATCCTCCAGGGAAAGGAAATCAGTGATATACTCCAGAGGCACGGCTGCTATCAGCCCGGTGCTCATATCGCCGTTCTGCATAGGATAGGCGGCATCGACGCCAAACAAGACCACTTCGTTTTCAGCAGAATCAACACCTACGGCAACTCTTTGTTCCCCCTGCAATAATGCTTCTACAAAAGGTCCCGGATTGAGGGGCTGTATGGGTTGTCCATAAAGGGTTTCAAAATTTCCTTCAGCAGAACAAAGCGCTAAATAATCAAAATCCCTGACCTGAGCCCTGTAAATGAGTTCCTTATCTAGCGTTTCCTTGTCATTTATTTCGGTTGAAACCACGGAAACAATGCCGATGACCTGGGCAAAACGCAATTTGATGACAGTTTCAAAGTGTCTGGACATCTGTTCATTCATTCCGGACATATAGATTTCACCAATTTCGTAAACGGCCTTTTTGCTCTTTCTGCTCATATAAATTCCGAGAATGCTGAAAATAACAATACTAAAGATAAGAAGTCCAACAAAGCTGAATACTAGAAACTGGGTTGTGGTATCTTTTTTTTGACGGCCTTCCATTGACTTTACTCCTCCCTGTGCTTTTCCGTGCGGTCTGTTCATGCCGCAGCCGGCCCGGTACTTCATCAGAACCGCAGCCGGTTTTACGGTTTTATTATAAAGGTTATCTTTATAATCCTGCAATACTCTTTTTGGTCAGGTGTGCAAATAGGTTGGCCCTTTTATACTGACAAGTTTGGCACTTCATGATATAATCCTGACAGAGGAGATAGGTTATGGAACCACAGGAAACAAAATTTACATTTGTATATAACGAAATTAAACAGTGCATTTTGGACGGCCAGATACTTCCTGGTAATTCTCTGTTATCTTCAAGAATGTATTGCGAGAAATACCATGTGAGCAGATATACCATCAATCATGTTTTTGACGCGCTGCGGGAAGAAGGGCTGATTGAGATTCAGCCCCGTCTTGCTCCTGTCGTTGTTTCAGGAAAAGATACGCCGGATTCATTGAATACTGCTGCAGATATTTTGAAGCAAAAGGAGACCATATTACAGGTATATCAGACCTTTGCGCTGATACTGCCTCCCCTTCTTGTTTTTGCCCTGCAGGGCTGCGATGTGGAGATAATGCCGCACTATAAACAGGCTGCGAAAGTATTGCGTATGGGCCGTTTTGCCGGCGGATGGCGTCCTCCTTCTAACCTGGGATATGATATATTAAGAATAGGCGGAAATCCCTTATTCGGAGAACTCTATTCTGCCTTTGGCCTCTACAATAAGCTTACATTCTTCCTGGAGGACTGCCCCTATTTTAAGAATCACTTTTTACAGAAGCCGGTGCCTGCGAACAGCGTTATTATAGACATATTAAAGGGCAGAGATCCGTCTGTAATGCACCGCCAGTTATCTGTTATGTATCAGGAATTAACAGATTCCATTGAGAGCACATTAAAGAATTTATCAGACACCATGCCTGAATGTCCGGTGCAAACAGGGGTGAAGTTTGCATGGAATCCCATGCGTGGCCAGGATTATTATTACTCGAAAATTGTTGACGACCTGAATCTGAAAATCGGCCTTGGAGAATATTCCATTGGAATGTATCTTCCATATGAAAAGCAGCTGGCCGGACAGTATGGCGTCTCTTTATCCACCGTCAGAAAGGCATTGTCGGAGCTGGAACAAAGAGGGTTTGTAAAAACATTAAACGGCAGGGGCACTGTCGTTATCGAACCGGATGATACTAAAATTCACCAGCTGGCCCTTAATTCCGGATATGTAGAAAAGGCATTGCGTTATCTTCATGCCCTGCAGCTGATGACCTTGCTGATCCGTCCGGCGGCTTTGGCGGCAGCATTGCGGTTTACCGGAGATGAACTGGACGAGCTGGCGGACAGATTTACTTCTCCCGGTTCTGCCTATCTGGCAGATATGTTTGAAGCCATCCTAAAACATACCACCTTGGAGCCTTTATACGTTATATTATCTGAGACCGGTCATCTGCTTGAATGGGGACATCATTTTGCTTATTATCCCTCCAAGAGACATACACTTTCTCATCTCAATAAACAGGTTATATGGGCCTTCCGGCAATTATGCGGGGGAAACGCGGATGCCTTTGCAGACGGCATAGCGGATTGCTACCGTTATACCCTGGTTTGTATGAAGAAGCATATGATAGAAAAATATAAGTTTTATAATGCAGCTAATATTCGGATTCCTGAAAAATACTAGCTGCGGGCAATGGAAGGGATGATGGCATGATACCGGGAATAAGCTTCACGGTGATTAAATCAAATATCATATTGGCTGTGGAATTGGCGAGGCGATGATTATATTGCCTCGCCAATTGCATTTGCCCGTCCTTCAAAACTGTTAGGCATATATGAAGGGTGCCCCCATAAAAGCGGTTATTAAGTAAAAAAATTTACCGGATGTTAGAAATGGCAATGAGGTTTACTGCGAAAACTGTAAGTAAACTTTTATGGGTTTACCCGATGAACAAAACAAGAAGGGATAAGGGGGATGAAATGAAAAATTACCAGTTTATGGTGATGAATCATGTGATATATGCACAAAAAATAATGTAAATAACTATGCAATATGCAAGAAAAATATTTGAAATAAAAGAAGATATTGACAATCATTGTGAATAGTACTATACTCCAAATATCGGTAAACTAATTTACTAAAACATGACATTTACAGGGACGGAAAAGATTACTTGAAGATACAGTAAACGAATGGGAAGTAAACCTGGAGGAAAACTGACAGGAGAAAAAAACAGGAGAAAACAAAAAGGAGGAAGGAAAACGCATGACAGGAATCATTGTAACAGGACACGGAACGTTCCCGGAGGGCATTCTGAGCGCCGTCTCCCTGGTGGCTGGGAAACCGGACAACACGCAGGCGGTTAACTTCGAGATGGGACAAAGTTCAGAGGATTTGAAGGACTCCATGGCAAAGGCAATGGAATCACTGGAAGGGGATGAGGTCCTGATTCTGGCTGATTTGGTGGGAGGCACCCCGTTTAACACGGCAGCAGCCCTGAGAAAAGCGCGGGCAGACAAGCGAATCAAGGTAATTGCCGGTGTGAACATGGCAGCCCTGGTGGAAGCCGTGTTCTCCAGACCTATGTATGGGCTGGACGAACTGACGGCGGCGCTGCTGTCAGCAGGCAGGGAAGGCCTGCGGGATTTAGATGCCCTGGACAGCGAAGAGGAAACACCGGAATTTGAGGACGGACTGTAAGAACGCACTGTAAGAACGGATTATAAGAACGGATTATAAGAACGGATTATAAGATCGGATTGACGGATTGGTTAACATCCCAATCCGGCTCGATGTAAGGAAAGGATGGGGATTGAGAACGTGATTAAGAAGATTCATGTGGAACCAATCAACAGAAAGGCTGAATACGAGGCAGCGGGGTTTCTGACCAGGGAAGAGGTTACGGCAGCCATGGACCGGGTGGCGGACCAGGTAAGATGCAATATGGAGTACTTTGGCACCAGATTCCCTTCATCAGCTACCAGGAACCAGACATACGGAGTCATAGACAACATCGAATGGACGGACGGATTCTGGACAGGACTTCTGTGGCTGTGCTACGAGTACACAGGAGACGATGCATTTAAAAATCTGGCTCTTAAAAATGTGGATTCCTTCCTGAACCGGGTGGAAAAGCGCATTGAGCTGGACCACCATGATCTGGGCTTTCTCTACAGTCTGTCATGCGTGGCCGGATATAAGCTGACCGGTTCTGCAGAGGGCCGGAAGGCAGGGCTTCTGGCAGCCGATAAGCTGATGGAGCGGTTTCAGGAAAAGGGCGGTTTCATCCAGGCCTGGGGAGAGCTTGGAGCCAGGGACAACTACCGCCTGATCATTGACTGCCTGCTGAATATTCCGCTGCTGCACTGGGCTTTTCTGGAAACAGGAAAACCTGTTTACCGGAACGCAGCGATGCGGCACTATGAGGCGGCCTGCAACAATGTGATAAGGGATGACGCCTCGGCGTACCACACCTTTTATTTTGACCCTGAGACAGGGGAACCTCTTAAGGGCGTTACCAGACAGGGATACAGCGATGACTCGGCCTGGGCCAGGGGCCAGGCATGGGGAATCTACGGTATACCGCTGAATTACAGATACGTCAAGGATGACAGCGCCTTCAATCTGTTTAAGGGAATGACCAATTATTTCCTGAACCGGCTTCCGGAGGATGAGGTATGTTACTGGGATCTGATATTCACAGACGGTTCAAATCAGTCCAGGGATTCATCGGCGGCAGCCATTGGGGTGTGCGGTATTCATGAGATGCTTAAGTATCTACCGGAGGTAGAATCCGATAAGAATACCTACCGCCATGCCATGCACTGTATCCTGCGCTCCCTGATGGAACGCTATACGGCGCCGGAGATAAAACCCGGAAATCCGGTGCTGCTCCATGGAGTGTATTCATGGCATTCAGGCAAGGGTGTGGATGAGGGGAATATCTGGGGAGACTATTATTATATGGAAGCCCTTATGCGGTTCTATAAAGACTGGAATTTATATTGGTAAGAAAACATGAAAACCCATGGAGAATAAACAAAATGGGCTTATAACAAGGAGGATATGAAATGGCAGTACCTAATATAGTAGCATTTAGGATTGACGAGAGGCTGATTCACGGACAGGGACAGCTCTGGATTAAAGCTCTCGGCGTGAATACGGTTATCGTTGCAAATGATTCGGCCAGCGAGGATTCCATGCAGCAGACGTTGATGAAGGCAGTGGTTCCAAAGACCATCGCCATGCGCTTTTTCTCTATCCAGCACACCTGTGACGTAATCATGAAGGCATCTCCGAAGCAGACCATCTTTATTGTCTGCAAGACGCCGGAGGATGCGCTTAAGCTGGTGGCGGGCGGAGTACCTGTGAAGGAAATCAATGTGGGCAATATCCATCACGCTCCGGGAAAGGAGGAAGTGAGCAAGTATATTGCACTGGGCGGCGAGGATAAGGCAGCCTTAAGGCAGCTGCGTGACACGTATGGAGTTGTCTTTAATACCAGAACAACTGCTTCCGGCGACGACGGGGCAGCCAGGGTGGATTTAAATAAGTATCTTTAATTGTAAATTACACGTTTAAGAGGAGGGAATTATCGTGACAATCAGTATGTTTCAATGTTTGTTAATCGGTCTGTGGACAGCCTTCTGTCTGGCAGGCATGCTGTTCGGAATTTACACCAACCGGTGCCTGGTCATGGCAGCCGGCGTGGGACTTATTTTAGGGGATCTTCCCACCGGCCTGGCCATGGGAGCTGTAGGCGAGCTGGCATTTATGGGATTTGGCGTATCCCAGGGCGGTTCCGTACCGCCAAACCCCATGGGCCCGGGAATTGTGGGAACTATCATAGCCATTACCATGAAGGATTCCGGTATTGATGTGGGCTCTGCCCTGGCTCTTTCATTCCCCTTTGCAGTGGCTTTCCAGTTTGTGATTACAGCCACCTATACCTTTGCCACAACCCTTACAAGCTATGCTTATAAGGCTCTGGATAAGAAGAATTTCCGCGGCTTCAGGATAGCTGCCAATGCAACGGTCTGCGTATTTGCAGTGGTCGGCTTTATTATCGGATTCGGCGGCGCCTTCAGCTCCGAGGGACTCCAGAAGGTGATTTCACTGATTCCCGCATGGCTCAGCGCGGGTCTGGGCGTGGCAGGCAAGATGCTTCCCGCCATTGGCTTTGCCATGATTCTCAATGTAATGGCAAAGAAGGAACTGATTCCCTTTGTACTGTTTGGCTATATCGCCATTGCCTACCTGAACCTTCCTGTTATGGGAGTGGCTGTTATCGGTACGGCCATTGCGCTGCTTGTATTTTTCCATGCCGGCAAAGGAAACGGCGAATCTGTAGAAGAAGTGGAGGTTGAATTTGAAGATGGCATTTAATCAGCTGGAGAAAAAAGATTATATGAAAACATCCTTGCGGGCCTATTTCCTGCAGAATGGATTTAACTACGGCAATTACCAGGGCCTTGGCTATGCAAATGTACTTTATCCCGCCCTTCGCAAGATGTACAAGGACGACGATGACAAACTTCAGGAAGCATTGAAGGAGAACATAGAGTTTTTTAACACCAATATTCATTTTCTCCCGTTTATCACCAGCCTTCATCTGGTCATGCTGGAGAATAAGACTCCTTCCAATGAAATCCGAAACATCAAAATGGCTCTCATGGGACCGTTGGCAGGTATCGGTGATTCTCTTGCCCAGTTCTGTCTGGCGCCGCTGTTCGCCACCATTGGCGCGTCCCTGGCCCAGGACGGCCTGATTATGGGACCCATCCTGTTCTTTGTGGCCATGAACGTGATTCTTCTGGCCATGAAGCTTCTCACCGGCATGTGGGGATACAAACTGGGCACCAACATCATTGCCACCCTCAGCACGAAGATGGAACAGATTTCCAACATCGCCAGCATGATAGGTGTGACCGTTATCTCGGGACTTGCGGTAAATTTTGTGAAGATTTCCACACCGATTCAATACGTTGCCAATATGCCGGGAGACCAGCAGAAGGTGGTGGCCATCCAGGAGATGATAGACGCCATCGCCCCCAAGCTCCTTCCTGTATTGTTCACAGGACTTATTTTCTACCTGATAAAAGTGAAAAAGTGGACCACCTATAAGCTGGTCATCCTTACCATTATCCTGGGTGTGGTGCTTTCTGTCCTGCATCTGATTGCCTAGAAAAAAGCGGGGAGGTACCCTTTGGCATGTATGCCTGAAGCATACAGCAGGGGTGCCTCCCTCTCTGGTTTATAAATATGGAAGATAACAGGGGGCGCAGCAGCCCGCCTGAATGAGAGAAAGACCAAATGGAATAAAAAGGAGTTATCTATGGGTGATGAACGGTATGTACAAGTAAAAGAAAGAGCAGAGGCCTACGCAGCCTGGTATGAGAAGGAACGGGTGACCGCCCATATCACTGAAAACTGCCGGGAGGAGGCAAAACAAATTCTGGCGCAGGCAGACAGGCTCATGGCGCATACATTTTCGTTTGAGGACAGATGGGATATGGAACCCTGCCGTGAACCGTTTACCCTTAAGGAGATGATATGGGACAGAAGCCCCAACGGGGATCCGGAATGGATTTTCATGCTGAACCGTCACGAATACATGAACAAACTGCTTATTGCGGGCTGGCTTACCGGCGATACGTCATATGCTGAAAAGCTGAAATGGTTCCTGCTTCATTGGATACAGGCAAACCCCATACTGCCGGAGGGAACCGTGACCACCAGGACCATTGACACGGGAATCCGGTGTATGAGCTGGCAGTATCTGCTGCTTCATCTTTTGGGAGAGGGACTTATAGAGGAAAAGGAAGCGGGGGAAATCCTGGAGAGCATGAAAGACCAGTTTGCCGGTTTGAGGAAGAGGTACATTGGAAAATATACGCTCAGCAACTGGGGCGTCCTTCAGACGGCATCCATATGCAGCGGGTATCTGTGGTTTCGCGAATATTTACCTTCAGACGGAACAGAGGACTGGGCCTGGAAGGAACTGGAACGTCAGATTGGGCTTCAGGTGCTGGATGACGGAGCCCACTGGGAGCAGTCCATGATGTATCATGTGGAGGTGCTTCTGGCCTGTATGAAGCTGCTGGCCTCCTGCCGGGCCATCGGCCGGATTGGAAGCAGGAATGATAAGGCCGACGCGGGATATGGCTGGGGTGAACCTGGCGGGGATGGATATGGCAGGGATGGATATGACAGGGATGAGTCCGGTGGGGATGGATATGTCTGGAATGGAGATAGCCGGAAAGAATTTTGGCGCAGTACAGACTGGCTGGAGAAGGCAGTTGACAGGATGAGCCGTTACGTACTTTTTGCCACGGGACCGGATCATGTTCAGATAGCCCAATGTGACAGCGATGTTACCGATGTGAGGGATGTGATGGTGAAGGCTGCTGTTCTCACCGGTGACGGCAGGTATAAGTATGCAGGATATGATACCGTGGACCTGGACAGCGCCTGGCTGCTAGGAAGTGCGGGAATCGCCGGATACCGCGCTATGGAAGGCAGAATGCCGGAGAGCCGGTCCCTGGAAGCAGCGGATGCCGGGCATATTTTTTTCAGAAGCAGCTGGGAGGAGGACAGCCATTTTACCTACCTGAAATGCGGTCCCCTTGGAAGCGGGCACGGACATGCGGATCTGACCCATATATCGCTCTATTACAGAGGCCGTCCCGTACTGGCGGACAGCGGCAGGTACTCCTATGTGGAGGAAGAACCGCTGCGCCCGTTTCTAAAGAGCGCCCAGGCCCACAATGTATGCGTTATAGACGGAGAGTCCCATGGAAGGCCCAGGGGTTCATGGGGGTATGACAGCTTTGGACAGAGCTTTAAAAATTATTACCGGGAACAGGGGCCGGTCCATTACGGGGAAATGGCTTATCACGGATGTCTCATGTCCGGCGAACACTATCTGGTTATCCGCAAGGTGATGGCGGTGGACCAGGGAATCTGGATGATTGTCAATGATATACGCTGCGACGGCAGCCATGAGGTGAAGGAGTATTATCACCTGGACAGTGCCGTGCAGGCTGCCCGAACAGGACCGGGCAAGGACGGGACCGGGGAATACTGGAGACTGTACTGTGGCGGGGATGTGTCAATGACGGTGCTGGGATCACGCCCCTTTGAGTCAGAGCCCTGCATCTTATCCAAACAATATAACCAGAAAGAAAAAAGCACTTGTCTGGTCAGGAAAACCGGCTTTACAGACCGTATCACAGACTGGACCTGTCTGTTGGGTGAGGGAACAGAGGCTAAGAAAATCCCTGTTTTCCAGTATGGAAGCAGCCGGCCTGAGCCGGAGGAACAGGTGACGGCCATGAGCTTTTGCATCTCGCCGGATGAATCCTGGGATTTCCTGGTCTGGAATCAGGAGACATGGCAGGGCGGTAAAATCCACTATTGCAAAGGGGTGCCGGTTTATGCAAAGGCAGCAGCCATTCACACCATAAATGGGAACACGACACTTTACCGATTAAGGATTTAATGGTATATTTATAAGAGCGATGCAGGATGAGGCGGGTGGAGGTCAGAATGAAGAAGTTGACAATTAATGAGATTGCTGAACGGGCGGGTGTTTCAAAGACAACGGTGTCCTTCTATCTCAACGGCAAGATTAATAAAATGTCTGAGGAGACCAAACAGAGAATACAGCATATCATTGATGAGACCGGATATGAGCCAAGTGCTGCAGCCAGGGCCATGAAGGCCAAGAGCAGCGGTGTGGCGGGAGTCATTCTGGCGGACACGTCGGAGGGATACTGCGCCAGGGCTCTCAAAGGAATTGAGGAGGCGGCCAGTGCCCTGGAGTACCAGATTGTGGTTGGAAACAGCGGTCTCGCTTTCCAGCATGAGAAGGATTATGTGGAACGCATGCTCAGGCTGGGGGTTGACGGTTTTATAGTCCAGTCCACCTACCGTTTCGGTATGCTGGCCTCAGACCTGGAAAAAAAGAAAAAGCCCATCGTATACCTGGATGCCAAGCCCTATGATTTTAAGGGACGGTATGTAAAAAGCAACAATTATGACTGCGTATACCAGGTGATTTCGGAATGCATCAAGAAGGGATATGAGAACTTTCTCATGATTTCCGACGGCGACTCCAATATCAGCGCGGGTTTTGAGAATACCCAGGGATATAAGGATGCCATACAGGACGCCTGGAAGGAGGGCGCCACCCAGTATCTCCAGGAGGGCGTGAAGTCCGATCAGGTGTATGAAATGCTGAAGGACCAGATTGACCTGAAAAAAAAGACGCTGATTTATGTTGCCAGTCCGGGACTTTTGCAGGTGGTGTATCAGGCGATCCGCAGGTACCCGGATTATATGAGGCTGTTTCCTGACACGCTGGGCCTTATCGGCTTTGACGCGGAGGGATGGACCAGAATGACGACCCCAACCATTTCCGCCATCATCACGCCTGCTTATCAGGAAGGGGTCAGGGCCATGGAAGAGCTGGCCGACATCCTGGACGGCAAGAAAACAGACGGGGAAGTGGTGTTTAAGAATATAGTCAAGTGGAGGGAAACCACACTTTGACCTTTTGATTTTCGGCTTCTGTTTTTTGCCGGGGCGGAATCGTCTATGATGGAATGGAGACCCTGACAGATGCAAAACGGGCTGAGGGCAGTACCGTTAGGCCGTTTCCTGTCATCCCAGGTTGAGCAGGGACAATGTTTACGTTGTTTCCAGGGTGGCCGTAAAATATTTATCAATTGTTTAGAAAGAAGTCAGAGTTTTTTAAATATAAATGTTACACAGTCTGCTATACTTGTAGAAAACAAAAGAAACGGACTGGACAAAGAATGAAATTCTGGGCTTACTTTTTAATTCCCGTATACACGGTTTTATTTACAAGAGGATATAATTGGTTTACCACCAATTTTTCGGTTATCGGCAATTTTTTTGACAGGAAAAAGTCATTTTTCCTGTGGGGAGTTCTGGTGGGAAGTTATTTTTATATGATACACCGGAATATAAAATCCCGTGCAGCGCTGCACCCAATCTGCGCCAGATTGATTCCGGCTGCACTGGTACTGTTGTTCTGCGCCATTACGACGCCCTACCTTCCGGAGGAATTGCCCCTCAAATCTGTACTGCATATCGTATTTGCATTTTTATCCGCGGTGCTGGTGCTTTTGTACCTGCTTTGGATAATCCGGACCAGGTATCAGACAGAGCCAGGAGCATACAGGCCGTTTCTGTATGGATGGGGAGCCATTGTGGGGGTGTCCGTAATCCTTTTGGCGGTGGCCGGAATCATCAGCAGCGCCCTGGAGATTTATGTGACGCTGACATCCGTTGCCATGGCGCAGCGTCTGGCTTGCAGGGTTGCCGTACAGGAGGAAATGCCGGACAGCGGGGGAAACACATCCGCAGAAGGTTCCCGGGGGAAATCCCTGGGAAAACGCCGCAATCATCTATTGACATAAAAAAGGGATTTACATATAATAAGGCTAGAAAAAACGTGCTTTTCCAGTGGATATACACGAATTCAGCCACAAAGAGAGAGTATATGGCACAGAGGTGTTATGACTCTCTCTTTCAATATCAGGGAGGATTTTTATGCCAGTATTTGATTTTAGCGACACACCCAAAAAGGAAGAAGAGCCACAGTGCACTTACACGGTATATTGCTCCAATGAGCCGGCGGCTTCTCCGGAGAAGCCCATGCTTGTTCTGGATAACAGCAGCCGGGCCTGGAAACACCATTCCTGCGGCGTTTTCACCAACCAGGCCAAGCGGACCGCTTTCGAGTTCAAGGAGGAGGACGGGACTGTCAGCGCGGATATCCTGCAGGTTGACGCCCGCTTCACCAGCCTGCTGCGCTGGCTGGGGGAAAACCATATCAGTGTCCGATTGTCCGGTCAGAACCGCGGGGACGGATACGCGGTCTATAAGATTCGGGAGGTGGCCTTTGGAGGAGGGACCAAGCTGTCTGCGGAGGACGGTTTTCTCCAGTTTATGATTGAAAGGCTGCTGGCAAGCAGCGCGCCGGAGACAGAACTGGCAGAGGAGGACCAGGAGGAAATCGGGGACGACATGAAGCTGACCAGTATTCAGAGCCTTACTGATTTCATGAACTGCGCCGGCAGGACGCTGCCGGACAATATACGGATTTGGGCCCGCAGGAACCTGGCGGTGGCCCGCTCCCATGAAGTGACTCCGGAGGAGAGGCGCCATGCCCAGCGCGCCCTTTCGATCATGATGAACATTCAGTGGAAGAATCATTATTTTGAATCCATTGATCCCGTGGAGGCCCGCAGGATTCTGGATGAGGAACTGTACGGCATGGAACGGGTCAAGCAGAGAATCATAGAGACCATCATACAGATTAACCGCACCCATACGCTTCCTGCATACGGCATGCTGCTGGTTGGCCCGGCAGGTACCGGAAAGTCACAGATTGCCTATGCGGTAGCCAGGATATTAAAGCTTCCGTGGACAACCCTGGATATGAGCTCTATCAATGACTCGGAACAGCTCACCGGCAGTTCCCGCATTTATTCCAATGCAAAACCCGGAATCATCATGGAAGCATTTTCCATGGCGGGTGAATCCAATCTTGTCTTTATCATCAACGAACTGGACAAGGCGTCATCGGGAAAAGGAAACGGCAATCCCGCCGATGTGCTGCTGACCCTCCTGGACAATCTGGGATTTACGGACAATTACATAGAGTGTATGATACCCACCGGCGGCGTGTATCCCATTGCCACTGCCAACGATAAGAGCCAAATCAGCGCGCCTCTCATGTCGCGTTTTGCGGTGATTGATATTCCGGATTATACGCCGGAGGAGAAGAAAATTATATTTTCAAAGTATGCCATGCCAAAGGTATTAAAGCGCATGGGGCTGCATGAAAATGAGTGTGTGGTGACAGAAGATGCGCTTGACGCAGTCATTGAAAAATACGCGGACACCACAGGCATCCGGGATCTGGAACAGGCCGCGGAGCATATGGCCGCCAACGCCCTTTACCAGATAGAAGTGGACAATGTGGCTGCGGTGGTGTTTGACGGGGATATGGTGAGGGCGCTGCTGGGGTAAAGGTGTGTTCCTGCTCAGAGCAGAACAGGGAGGAGCGTATCCAGATTCGCTGTGCAATCAAAGGATTGGGGAGGGAAATAGTATGTACTATACAACAGATTATGTATCGCCGGTTGGACGGATTAAGCTGGCTGCGGACGGCGAAAGACTGGTTGGGCTGTGGCTGGAAGGACAGAAATATTTTGCCGGTACTGTTAAAGAAGAGATGACGGAGGCTCCGGAACTTGGGATTTTTAAAGATACAAAGGACTGGCTGGACCGTTATTTTGCGGGAAAGAAGCCTGAGCCCTCAGAGCTTTTGCTGGCTCCCCTGGGAGGAGAATTCCGGCAGGGTGTATGGGAAATCCTCTGTCAGATCCCCTATGGACAGCTCACTACGTATGGCGATATTGCAAAGAAAATAGCGGAGAAGATGAACCGGGAAACCATGTCAGCCCAGGCAGTGGGCGGAGCAGTGGGCCACAATCCTATTTCCATCATCATACCGTGCCACAGGGTGGTGGGCGCGGCCGGCAGTCTGACCGGATATGCCGGGGGCATTGATAAAAAGATATGGCTGCTGAAGCATGAAGGGGTGGATATGGAAGGCCTGTTTATACCTGAGAAGGGGACTGCGCTTTGAAGGTAAAGAAATGTTGCTGAAAAGCCCTGTTATGGGATTGGGCTGGGGACGATGACGGGGTGGGGGCGGGTGAGAAAGCAGGTTTGGTAACACAAACGGGCCGGCAGATTCCTGCCGGCCCATTTTGTATGAGAAAAGTTGTATGAAAAGCATTACGCTTTATAAATTAAATATATCATCAAGGTATGAATAAGATATGAACAGGAATGACTTTTATTCTGTATTTTACCAACTATTTTACCTATACTTTTCTGACCGGACCATGACCAGCAGGTAGAGAGCGTAGGGACTGCATTTGTTCAAAATGCGGATAAAGAGACTATCTGGATGAGGATAAGGGCAAAAGGTGAGTCTCCCCCCAATCCTTTATGTGTTCCATTATGGGCATGAAGCTCTGTCCCAGGTCTGTCAGGGAATATTCCACCCTGGGAGGAAGCTCTTTATAGTCATGACGGCTGATAAAGCCGTCTTCTTCAAGAGAACGGAGCTGATTAATCAGGGATGATTCTGATATGCCGCCTATATGACGGCGCAGCGCTCCAAATCTGTGTATATCCTGGAAACCAATATAGTACAGGATTTCAATTTTCCACTTCCCTCCAAGGACTCTCTGAACCTTCTGTATGATTTCACATCGTTCCGGAACTGACTTTTCTGTTTTCACGGTGACTCCCCCCTGCTGCGTGCTTATAGTATTGGCTTTTATCAATATTCCGGCTGCTGCATCAGGAATATTGTTGAGTATGCAGAGTGATTATAACACCAACAGTATCGTTAGACAATGTACCACAAAAATTTTGGGTACTTTTCTTTTTGATGCATCATGTCTATAATCAGCGTATAACCAACAGGAGGGGAAAAAGATATGGAATCCGTGATATATTATTTTTCAGCAACCGGCAATAGTCTGCGTATTGCGAACATCATGGCGGAGAGGATGGATGGGCTGCTGCTTCCCATGTCAAAATATAAGGGGACAAAATGCAGCAGCCGGCAAATCGGCCTGGTTTTTCCCACATATTTCTGGGGCGTTCCCAGAACCGTGGCAGAGTTTGTGGATGAAATGAAAGTTGAGGCAGATAACCCATATGTGTTTGCAGCTGCAACCTGCGGAGGGCTTGCCGGAGGTGTATTGGGGCATTTGGACGCACTTCTTAAGAAAAAGGGGCTTCATCTTGATTATGGAATAACGATTCCGTCTGTAGCGAATTTTATAGAGGAGTATAATCCCAAGACACGTTCGGCGGACAGGAAACTCAGGGAAGCTGATGAGATGGCTGAAAGGGCTTCGGCAGAAGTGATTGCAGCCAGGCGCAACGGACCATTTGGGTTCCATGTCTGGGACAGAATGTTTTATAAGCTTTATACGGATTATAAACTGAACAGAGACACAGGATTTCATGTGGATGATACTTGTGTCCGCTGCGGTATTTGCCAGAGGATCTGCCCCAGCCGGAATATTGTACTGAAAAATGAAAAACCGGAATTTCAGCACCGCTGCGAACACTGCGTCGCGTGTATCAACTGCTGCCCCCAACAGGCCATCCAGTGGAAACATGCAACACAGAAGAGGGTCCGCTACCGGAATCCGGGTGTATCTGTTCACGATATCATCGAAGGTATGGGAAATGCCCGGGATAGCTTTATATCGAAGAATTGAGACATATAAAGTGTAAAAACCATTTCCAAATAAACCACTCCAAAAAATTACAGCTCTTCAAAGCCAGTCTGAGATTGTACAGAATGAAAATTCAGTATATAATAAGTATGCTTTATTATGAATACTGGAGGAAGAAAAAAATGACATTTACGTACCCGGCGGTATTTACGCCTCATAAAAACGATAAAGGCTACCATGTAACATTTCCGGATCTGCAGTGCTGCGAGGCAGACGGACCGGACCTGGAGGATGCTGTGGAGCATGCCAGGGAAGCGGCCTACAACTGGCTCTATCTGGAGATTGAGGAGAAAACCTTTGAGTTTCCTCCCCAGACCCATGTGGAGGATATCAGTCTGGAGGAAGGAGAGTTTCTGAAACACATTATGGTGACAGTGAAGCTGCTCCCGGATAATGACTGATTTTATTGCTTTTTTTTACATTAAGTGGTAGGATAAAGCATATCGAGTTAAGAACATCTGGTGCCGCTGTCTGTCTTTGGCAGACTGGGGATAATAGGGAAACAGGTGAAAAGCCTGTACGATCTCGTCACTGTAAGTAAGGAGCCCATGGTTTATGTCAAGGACAGTCACTGATTCAGTTTGAATTGGGAAGGCCGCCATGGGTGTTGAGATACGAGTCAGGAAACCTGCCAGTTGTTGGTACAGGAATAATTTTCCAAATCACGAGTAATTGGTTGTACCGATTTACGGTGTTTCAGCCGCGGATCTCTGACTCAGACGGTAACGGATTTTTACGCAGGGGAAACTGTGCCCGGACGGAAGCTGATTCCATCCGGGCACGGATACGCTGCGTATTACATATCTGCGGAAAAACGCATATCCGCAGAAAACTTCCGGAATACGCTTATGCAGGTGTGATCTGCCGTTTGGGATTTATCAGATACAGGCTGCGTATTCCTCTGCCTTGCTTTAACCGATACGGTGTTTTAAAACAAGGAGGAAAGAGAAGATGAAGATGAAAAAACTGGCAGTATTATTTGCGGCAGCCGCTCTGACAACAGTGACTGCAGCCGGCTGTTCCGGCGGGCAGAAGGAAAACGTTTCAGATACGGCCAAGGAGCCTGAGAAAGTGACTGCTGCAGAGCAGACCGAAGAGGTAGAAGAAAAAGCTCTGGAGACAACCGCAGAGGCCGCGGAGGCGGACGCAGAAGCGGCAGCCGGGTCTGACGGGGAGAATTACGATACCGGCGATGCCTCAAAGGATAATGCCAGAAATCAGGATGGAATCGGTGAAAATGAGCTTCTGGTAGTCAGCTTCGGCACCAGCTACAATGACAGCAGACGTCTGACCATTGGTGCCATTGAGGACGCTGTTGAGAAGGCATTTCCCGATTTCGCAGTCAGGAGAGGATTCACCAGCCAGATTATCATTGACCATGTAAAATCCAGGGACAATATCGCCATTGACAATGTAGGCGAGGCCCTTGAACGCGCGGAAAAGAACGGTGTCAGAAATCTTGTGATTCAGCCCACCCATCTGATGAACGGACTTGAGTACACGGATTTGGTCAATGAGGCAGCGGAGTACTCTGACGCATTTGACAAGGTGGCAATCGGAAAGCCGCTTCTCACCACAGAGGATGATTTCAGGGCAGTCATGAAGGCCGTCACAGAGGCAACTGCCCGGTATGATGACGGTGAGACAGCTATCTGCTTTATGGGACACGGCACAGAGGCCGAGTCCAACCAGGTATATGCAACAATGCAGCATATGCTTGCAGAGGCAGGTTATAAGAATTACTATGTGGGTACTGTTGAGGCAGCGCCGGGCCTGGATGATGTCCTGGAAGCGGTGAAGGAAGGAAGCTGCAAAAAGGTAGTACTGGCGCCGCTTATGATCGTGGCGGGCGACCATGCCAACAATGACATGGCAGGAGACGAAGAGGGGTCCTGGAAGACTGCGTTCGAGGATGCGGGCTATGAAGTGACATGCCTTGTAAGCGGACTCGGCCAGCTGGAAGCCATCCAGCAGCTTTTTGTAGAACATGCTCAGGCAGCGGTTGACAGCCTGACAAAATAAATCATAAGGATAAACGGGCGGTCGGGGCAATTTGCTGATCGCCCTTTTAGAGGTGGGAATATTGGAAGTAAAATATATGAAAATGAAGCTCTGCGCCCTTCTGGCCGCCATAGGGCTGTGCGCAGGGTCCCTTTCGGGCTGCGGAGGAAAGACGCCGGCTGCCGCTGATACCAGTGCCGCCGCAAAATCTTCTGTGGGGGAACTGGCCCGAGAGGAACTGGCCAAAGCGGAACTGGCCGAAGGGAAATATGATGATGCCCCTTTGGCAAAAAACACCCAAAACCAGGAGTCAGGCAGCCGCGGGGATGCGGTGAAAGACGGAATGGAGCCGGTTTCGGCGGATGCGCTGAAGGATGGGGTCTATGAGGTCAGGGTGGACTCCAGCTCCGGCATGTTCCGGGTTACAGAGTGTGAACTTACGGTGCAGGATGGCGCTATGAGCGCGGTTATGACTATGAGCGGGACCGGTTATCTGAAACTGTATATGGGAACCGGGGCTGAGGCGGAGCAGGCTTCTGAGGCGGATTTTATTCCATTTGTGGAGAATGCAGATGGAGAGCACACCTTCAGGGTACCGGTGGAAGCGCTGGACAAGGAAATTAACTGCAGCGCCTTCAGCAGGAAAAAGGAAACATGGTATGACCGTGTGCTGGTATTTTGTTCCGGCTCCCTTCCGGCAGAGGCTTTTGCCGACGGTGAGGCGGCAACGGCAAAGAGCCTTAAGCTGGAAGATGGTTCATATACGGTGGCAGTCAGGCTGGAGGGCGGTTCAGGCCGGGCGGCCGTGGAGACACCGGCAGCACTTAGGATTGAGGACGGCAAGGCATTTGCGGTTATTACATGGGGCAGTTCCAACTATGATTATATGAAGGTTGACGGGGAGAAGCTGGATCTGATAAGTACCGGGGGCAATTCTTCATTTGAGATTCCGGTCCGTGTATTTGACCGGAAGATGCCGGTCATAGCGGATACCATTGCCATGAGCGAACCTCATGAGGTGGAATATACCCTGGTGTTTGATTCAACCACAATTAAAAAGGCTGAATGATGAGACGGATAAAGAAATTAATGGCAATTGCCGCCGCCGGAATCCTCATGGCAGCAGTGTGTACAGGCTGTTTCGCGGCAGGGCGGACCGGGGCAGACCCGGCTGTCGCGAATAACCAGTCCCTGGGTTCCTCCCCGGACCCGGTTCCGGAAGGCTGGAGCGGCATAAAGAGAACCGGCGGTATGGAGCTTCTCTATGCGGACCAGTTTTCAGTGGACTATTACGATGGCGGTTACGCAATGATAACGATTAAGGACAGCGGCCGTTATCTGGTGGTGCCGGAAGGAAAATCACAGCCTTCCGGCCTTCCGGGTGACGTGGCGGTCATAAAGCAGCCTCTGGAGAATATTTACCTGGCGGCGACCTCGGCCATGGACCTGTTTTGCAGCCTGGATGGAACAGACCGGATTACACTGTCAGGGACAGATGCTTCCGGCTGGTACATAGAGGAGGCAAGGTCAGCCATGGAAGATGGCAGGATGCTCTATGCGGGCAAATACAACGCGCCGGACTATGAGCGGATTTTGTCCGGGTCCTGTGACCTGGCGGTAGAATCCACCATGATTTACCATTCCCCGGAAGTAAAGGAGCAGCTGGAGAGACTGGGGATACCGGTTCTGGTGGAACGCTCCAGCTACGAGCGCCATCCTCTTGGAAGGATGGAATGGCTTAAATTATATGGGGTGCTGCTGGACCGGGAGGAACAGGCAAACAGTTGTTTTGCCGGACAGGTGAAGCAGCTGGAACCTGTCATGGCTCAGGAGAGTACCGGAAAAACAGTAGCATTTTTCTATATCAGTTCCAACGGCTATGTCAATGTCAGGAAGTCCGGGGATTATGTGGCTGAAATGATAGACCTGGCAGGAGGAACCTATGTGCCCCGGGGACTTACGGAAAATGAAAACGCGCTGTCCACCATGAATATGCAGATGGAAAGCTTTTATGCCGCCGCCAGGGATGCGGATTATATTATATATAACAGCACCATAGACGGTGAGCTGGACAATCTGAGCCAGCTTTTGGAGAAAAGCAGCCTCCTGGCTGATTTTAAGGCTGTGAAGGAGGGAAATGTGTGGTGTACGGAGAAAAGCCTGTTTCAGGAGACCATGGGCCTGGGGGATATGATTTTGGATATCCACCGCATACTGACAGAGGAGGAGCCGGAAGGCCTCAGATATATGCACCGGCTGCGTTAAATAAGGAGTAGTCTGAATGATAAAAGGTACTTATATAAAAAACAGTATTTCATTTGCCCTTCTGGCGGTCATGATGTGCTTTTTATTTATCTGGAACATCAATTCCGGCAGTGTGCATCTGTCCGTGGAGGAAATAGGTGAAATTCTGTTCAGGAGGACAGGGGAGGCCGCTTCATACCGCATTGTATGGGATATACGCCTTCCTCGTATTTTATCGGCCGTGATACTGGGCGGCGCGCTGTCCGTATCGGGGTTTCTGCTCCAGACGTTTTTTGCAAATCCCATAGCAGGCCCTTTTGTGCTGGGGATTTCATCCGGCGCAAAGCTGGTGGTATCCCTTGTGATGATTGTTTTGCTGGGAAGGGGAAGTTCCGTCGGATCGGCGGGGATGATTCTGGCTGCCTTTGCAGGCTCCATGATTTCCATGGGATTTGTCCTGATGATTTCCGGTAAGGTGAAGAAGATGTCCATGCTTGTTATCTGCGGGGTGATGATTAGCTATATCTGTTCCGCCATAACTGATTTTGTGGTGACATTTGCTGACGATGCCAACATTGTCAATCTCCACAACTGGTCCATGGGCAGCTTTTCAGGTACCTCCTGGGAGAATGTAAGGGTCATGACGGCAGTGGTTTTCCTGTCCCTGATTCTTGTTTTTCTCATGGCAAAGCCGATTGGAGCTTACCAGATGGGGGAAGTGTACGCCCAGAACATGGGTGTGAACATACTGCGGTTCAGGGTGGCCCTGATTCTTCTGTCCAGTATTCTTTCAGCCTGTGTGACTGCATTCGCAGGTCCCATATCCTTTGTGGGAATTGCGGTTCCGCATCTGGTGAAGAGCCTGTTTAAGACGGCAAAGCCCATACTCATGATTCCGGGCTGCTTCCTGGGCGGAGCAGTGTTTTGTCTGTTCTGCGATTTGGCTGCCAGAACCGTCTTTGCACCCACGGAGCTCAGCATCAGCTCCGTGACGGCTGTATTCGGCGCGCCTGTGGTCATCTACATGATGGTGCATAACCGGAAGGGTATGCAGTGAAATGATGGAAAGATGCAGGAGAACTGCGGGTGAACTGTAGGAAAGATGCAAGTAAAGAGCAGGAAAGATGCAAGCGAAATGGAGAGGCGGATTTCATGGCAGAAGATTACATATGGACAGAAAATATGACCGTCGGATACGGCAAAACGCCTCTGATACGGCAAATCGGGATTCATGTTAGGGCGGGCGAAATCGTGACGCTCATCGGGCCAAACGGGGCTGGTAAATCCACCATTCTGCGAAGCGTAATACGGCAGCTGGGACTGCTGGAAGGGACCGTATACCTGGATGGCATGCCCATGAAGGGGATGGGGGAGAGGGAGATTGCAAAGAGGATGTCCATTCTGATGACAGAGCGGATTCACCCGGAGCTTATGACCTGTGAGGATGTGGTAGGCACAGGCCGCTACCCATATACCGGAAGGATGGGCCTACTGACGGCAGAGGACAGAGGAAAGGTCAGGGAGGCCATGGAGCTGGTCCATGCGTGGGATCTTGCTTCCCGGGATTTTTCGCAGATAAGCGACGGGCAGAAGCAGCGCATTCTTCTGGCCCGGGCCATCTGTCAGGACCCCAGTGTCATTGTCCTGGACGAGCCCACCTCCTTCCTGGATATCCGGCATAAGCTGGAGCTTCTGACCATTTTAAAGGACCTGGTACGCAGGAAGAAGGTAGCGGTGCTCATGTCCCTTCATGAGTTGGATTTAGCGCAGAAATTATCAGATTATATTGTCTGCGTAAAGGGGGAATACATTGAGCGGTGCGGAACTCCGGAAGAGATTTTCACCTCCTCCTATATTACCGGGCTGTACGGAATTACCAAAGGCAGCTATTATGCGGAATTTGGCTGCCTGGAGATGGAACCGGTGAAGGGGAAGCCTCAGGTGTTTGTCATAGGGGGAAACGGAAGCGGGATTCCGGTTTACAGGAGACTGCAGCGCATGGGAATCCCATTTGCGGCAGGCATTCTCCACGAAAATGATGTGGATTACCCCATTGCCAGGGCGCTGGCCTCCCAGGTGATATCGGAAATGCCTTTTGAACCGATTCGGGAAGAGACATATGACCGCGCTGCAGAGGTTTTGGCGTCCTGCGGTCAGGTTATCTGCTGTCTGAAGGAATTTGGGACTTTAAACGATATGAACAGGAAACTGGCTGAGCTGGGAAGGGATAAGCAGGGGGCTGACTTGCTGGTATAATCTAATCCACCTTTAACTGCAGCTCCGTCACCTGCTCCTCCACATGTTTTGTGGTATGGACGTCTATCCACAAAAGCTCCAGCAAGGGTCCCCGGATATTCATGGAATGTTCCCTGGCATAGTCCAGGAGCCGGGGAACATAGGTCCTGGTCTGGCGGAAGTTGCCGCTGTAGCAGACCGACAGATAGGTACCCTCCCCGATGCAGTGCTCGCCGTCAGGGTGAAGGATGAACACCGCGTCATACTGCTGGCATCGTCCGTCCATGGCATCAGACAGGCTGATAAAGGAGCCCATCTGGTTGTTGCCTATGATATACTGTCTGTCCGGTCCAAAGGAGACCAGTTGTTTAATGAGAATATCCATTTCTTCGTCCGTCTCGTAGCTCTGCATGATCCGGTGGCAGGCGCGGGGCGGCATTTCTTTTAATGTGATGGTCCCGAGAGGGAGTCCCCGTGCCTGGGAAATGGTTTCCCTGCGGGTGATGATATTGTCCCGGAGGGATTTAAGCCGTTCAATGTGCCGGTCAATCACATCCATCTCCTTCTGGAACAGTTCCAGGGAGGAATCAATGCTTCGGTTCTCAATATATGCCTTTATCTGCTCCATGGAAAATCCCAGTTCCCGCAAATCGCGGATAACATTCAGACACCACAGGTCCTCGGTGCGGTAAATGCGGTATCCGTTAGGCGCCCGGCGGGGGACCAGTATGCCCAGCTCCTCATAGTAGCGCAGTATATCCGTGCTTATGTTATAAAGGGAGGCAATCTCCCCGATTTTATAGAATGTTGACATGAATCTTCTCCCAAATATGGCAATATTTACTGTTTACCTTGGTATTATACCAAGGTTTATGATGGGAATGCAAGCAGAGCAGCAAAGTCATCATAAAGGAGTTGTATCATGAATTTAGAGGGAATGTCACTGAAGAAAAAGTTCTGGAGGTTTGTATGGCCTTCCGTGGTGGCCCAGTGGATCTTTGCGTTATATACCATGGTGGATGGAATGTTTGTGGCCAGGGGCGTGTCTGAGGTGGCCTTGTCGGCTGTGAATATTGCCTCTCCCTTTGTAAACTTCCTGTTTTCTGTTTCCATATTGTTTGCCGTGGGTACGTCCACCGTGGTGGCCATTTTCCTGGGGCAGGGCAGGCAGCGGGAGGCTAATCAGGCCAACACTCAGAATATGGTGGTGACAGGAGTCTTATCCCTGTTTATCATGCTCATGGTGTGGCTGTGCCTGGACCCTATTGTAAGCTTTCTGGGAGCCACACAGAGTACGCAGGAGTATGTAAACCATTATATTTTATCCCTGCTGCCCTTTACATGGTGGTTCATCATATCATATACATTTGAGACATTGGTAAAGACAGACGGATTTCCCCGGTTTGCGGCTGCGGCTGTGGCTTCGGGCGCCCTGGTAAACTGTGTGCTGGATTATCTGTTTGTCATGGTATTTCACTGGGGCATTGGGGGAGCCGGGGCAGCCACGGGACTTTCCCAGATGGTTCCGGTATTCCTGTATCTGAAACATTTCCTGGGGCCAAAGGCAACCATTCGCTTCGCCAGGCCGGTTTGGGACTTGGGACAGTTTATCCGGGTGGTGAAGATTGGCCTGTCCTCCGGTTTTACGGAGCTGTCAGCAGGCTTCACAGTATTTATGTTCAACCATGCCATTCTGCGGTATATCGGTGAACAGGGAGTGGTGAGCTACACAATCATCGCATATGTGAATACCATCGTGGTCATGTCCATGGCGGGAATCGCGCAGGGCATCCAGCCTTTAATCAGCTTTCATTACGGCAGAAAGGAGCGGGATGTATGCAGCAGGCTTTTGAAGTACTCGCTGACAGCGTCCGTGGGCGTGGCGGGAATAGCCTTTATCTCTTCCATGGCAGGTGCTGACTGGCTGGTGGGTATTTTCATCTCTGAAAAGCTGGAGGGGCTCAGACAGTATTCCGCCGCAGTATTCAGGATATTCAGCCTGTCGTTTCTGGTGGTGGGATTTAATATTACAGGGGCAGGGTATTTTACAGCCATTGAGCGGCCGAAGGAGTCTCTGATTATCTCTTTGGGCAGAGGTATGGTTATCATAGCGGCCGCATTGGCAGTCTGTATTGGCGTGGGGGGAGGAGAAGGCATCTGGTGGGCGCCTGCTGTATCAGAGCTGATGTGCCTGGGCGTCACCCTGATTCTGGTGTATTTGTATACAAGAAGGGAAACTTTCAAATGCATATCTTGAAAAGGCAGAGTATCCTGTGCTAGAATGAAAAACAGAGGTATTAATTGCCCTTTGCCTCCATATATGGTACCATATTTAGTGTTTCGGACAAAACACCAGGTATGAGAAAAGAAAGAGGATTGAAAAATGGGAAAACTCTATGGAATCGGCGTAGGACCGGGAGACCCGGAACTGCTTACTTTAAAAGCGCACCGCATTCTCAATGCGGCGGATGTGATTTTTTGTCCTGAAAAGGAGGCCGGGGCAGGCAGCTTTGCCTTTGATATTATACAGGGACTTTTGGAGGACACAAAGGCGGAAATCGTAAATTTAGTTTATCCGATGCATTATCACGGCACGCAGCTGCGCGAAATGTGGAAGCAGAACGCGGGTTGTATCGCGCAGTATTTAAATGGGGACCGTACCGGCGCCTTTATTACGCTGGGGGATCCGGCGGTTTACAGCACATTTATGTATACCCTTCCCTACATAGAGGAAGCGGGCGTGGAGGTGGAGGTAGTGCCCGGCGTCACTTCCTTCTGCGCTGTGGCTGACTCCATGAAAATACCCCTGGTGGCCTGGAATGAGGACCTGGTGGTAGCCCCTGTGCGTAAAAGCAGCAGTGAGGATTTGGGGAGGGTGCTCAGGGAACATGACAATGTGGTCCTGATGAAACCGTCCACTGACCCGCAGGCCCTGCTGAAGGCTCTTAAGGAGAACCATCTGGAGGACAGGTTTGTGCTGATTACCAAGACAGGCACAGGGGAGGAGCGTCTGGTGACTGACTTTGAGGAGCTGGAGCGGTATGATATACCGTATCTTTCCACGGTCATCATTAAGAAGCAGGGGAGGCAGTAATGATTCTATGTAATGACCTGCATAAACAGTTCGGTGATGTGGAAGCGGTGAAGGGTGTCTCCATGGAGATTCCCGACGGGATGTTTTTGGGCCTGCTGGGACCAAATGGGGCCGGAAAGACAACGCTGATGCGGATAATGACCGGACTTCTGGCGCCGGATACAGGCACCGTGGCCTTTGACGGACAGGTGATGGACCGGAATGCCGTGGCTGTCAAGCAGGCCATCGGCGTGACCAGCCAGCATGTCAATCTGGACAAGGAATTGACGGTGGAAGAAAATATGGAGTTTGCAGGCCGCCTTTACCGGATGGGAAAGGCGGATATTGCTGCGTCCACGGACCGCCTTCTGGCCTTTCTCGGACTGGACAGCGTCCGAAAAAGGGCGGCCCAGAACCTGTCAGGAGGAATGAAGCGCAAGCTGATGATTGCAAAGTCCCTGATTCACAATCCAAAATATCTATTTCTGGATGAACCAACGGTAGGCATCGACCCCAATGCCCGCCGGGATATATGGGATTTCCTGCGCATACAGCACAAGGAGGGAAAAACCATACTTCTGACCACACATTATATCGAAGAGGCCCAGCACCTGTGCGATTATGTGATGCTGATTGACGGAGGGAAGATATTTAAGGAGGACACGCCCGCCGGACTGATTGATGAAATCGGACAATTTAAGGTGGAGTACGAAGATGGGGACAGGATGAAGGCTGAGTTCTTTAAGGACCTGCCTGCGGCAAAGGCCAGGGCAGCCGGAATTGACGCGCTGTGCAGCGTGCTTCCTTCCACGCTGGAGGACGTATTTTTCCATTATACCAGCAAGGAGGTGGGAGGATGGAGATAACCACGATTTTGTGGCGGGAATGGCTGTTCCTCAAACGGAGGTTCTGGAGAGTCACATTTTCCCAGATGGTATCGCCGCTTTTGTATTTTGTTACCTTTGGGATGGGACTGGGAAGGGTGATGGAGATGGATGGAAGACCCTATCTCTACTATCTGATACCGGGTCTCTTAGCCATGACCACCATGCGCAACAGCTACACATCGGTCTCCACCCGCATCAGCGTCATGCGCCTCCACGAAAAGAGCTTTGAGTGTTATCTGTATTCACCCACCAGGATGCATCTGCTGGCAATGGGCCATATCATTGCGGGAGCCCTCCGCGGCATGTATTCCGGAGTGTTCATCGTACTGCTGGGAATCGTGTCGGGGGCCAGGCTGGCCGTGAACGGGTGGCTTTTGACCGCGGTTATCCTGAATTCGCTGATCTTTTCCGCCCTGGGCTTTCTGGCAGCCATGATGATGGAGAGCCATTACGACATGAATAATTTTACTAATATTGTCATAACGCCCATGTCGTTTCTGTGCGGCACCTTCTTTTCCCTGGACGGCATACCGGAAGCACTTAAGTGGGTTGTGAATATGATGCCGCTGACCCATACCACCCGGCTTATACGGGAAATTTCGTTTGGCGGCAGTGTCAGCTGGCCCTCCATGGCATCCGCGGTCTTGTTTGCGGCAGCGCTTACCGGAGGCTGTGTGTGGACATGTTACCGGGAAGCAAAAGCATAAAAACAGGGATTATGGAAAAAACTATAATATTGAGGAAAATAGATTGATGACAAAAAAGAATGAACATGTGATAAAAGAGGTATATCCCGGCTCTATTGCGCAGGAGATGGAAATAGAACCGGGCGATATACTGCTTTCAATCAATCATGAAGTGATTGAGGATGTATTTGACTACCGGTATCTGATTAAGGATGAGTACATTGAGGTGGTCATAAGAAAACCGGACGGAGAAGAGTGGCTGCTGGAAATCGACAAGGAGTATGATGATGACCTGGGGGTGGAGTTTGAAAACGGCCTGATGAGCGATTACCGTTCGTGCAGCAACAAATGCATATTCTGCTTTATTGACCAGATGCCGCCGGGAATGCGGGAGACCCTGTATTTTAAGGACGACGATTCCAGGCTTTCTTTCCTGCAGGGAAATTACATTACCCTGACCAATATGAAGGAGAGGGACATAGAGAGAATCATCCGTATGCAGCTGGCTCCCATCAACATATCGGTGCAGACCACCAACCCGCAGCTGCGCTGTAAGATGCTCAACAACCGTTTTGCGGGAGAGAAGCTTAAGTATCTGCAGATGCTTTTTGACGGCCATGTGGAGATGAACGGCCAGGTGGTCTGCTGCAAGAACGTCAATGACGGAGCAGAGTTAGAGAGGACCATCCGGGATTTATCCCGATACCTGCCTTTTCTGAGAAGCGTTTCCGTGGTACCTGCCGGAATTACAAAATTCAGGGAGGGATTGTTTCCCATTGAGTTATATACCAAGGAAGAGGCAGGCGCTGTCATCGACATGGTGGAAAGCCGCCAGCAGGAGTTTTATGAGCAATACGGCCTTCATTTCATTCATGCCAGTGATGAGTGGTACATTACGGCAGGCAGGGATTTCCCTGAGGAAGAGCGCTACGACGGCTATATCCAGCTGGAGAACGGCGTGGGTATGATGCGTATGTTCATCAATGAATTTAACGAGGCCCTGAAGGATGTGATCAGCAAAAAGGAGTATGAAGAGCTGGTCGGAACCGTTTCAAGGACCCTGACCATTGCAACGGGAAAGCTGACGTATCCCACCATCTGCGGCTTCGCGGGAAAGCTGATGGATGTGTTTCCCCATCTCACGGTTCATGTGTACGCTATAAGGAATGATTTCTTTGGGGAGACCATTACGGTATCCGGCCTTATAACGGGACAGGACCTGATAGGACAGTTAAAGGAACGGCAGGCTGCGGGGGAGGATTTGGGAGAAGTACTGCAGATTCCCTCCAATATGCTGCGGGTGGGCGAGCAGGTATTTTTAGATGATCTGACGGTCCGGGATGTGGAGCGGGAGCTGGGGATGAAGGTGGTGGCAGTGGAATCGGGAGGCAGGGAGTTCATTGACGCCATATTGGATCCGGAATACAGAATGGAACGAAAAAATGATAATTTTGTGTATATCCAGGCCTATGACCGGAAGTAAGATATAGTTTTAAACTATAGCTGCCCATAAAATTTACAAATTATCCCTTCCTTTTGTTTTGTGCTATGATTACTGCAATCAGAAAACATGAGCAGCCGGAAATCATGGCCAAGACTTATTGAAGGAAGGGAACAAACATGAAAACATCATCATTGTTCAACCATAAAACCGTACTGTCCCTGGAGGTTTTTCCTCCCAAAAGGACAGCGCCCGTTGGCACGATTTATAATACGCTGGATGAGCTTAAGGGAATCACCCCTGATTTCATCAGCGTCACATATGGGGCGGGAGGCAGCGAGAACAGTCAGACAACGCTTAAGATTGCGTCTGCTATTAAGCATAAATACGGAATAGAGAGCGTGGCCCATATTCCGTGCCTGAATCTGACAAGGGACGATGTCCTGCTGATTCTGGAACAGCTGAAGGAACAGAAAATAGAGAATATACTGGCCCTGCGGGGGGACCGCACCGCGGACAGGGAGTCGGCTGGGGATTTCCGGTACGCGGCGGATTTGGTGGAGTTTATAAAGAACCATGGGGATTTTAATATAATAGGCGCCTGTTACCCGGAAGGCCATCAGGAATCCGGCGGCCTGGTAAGGGATATGAAACACTTAAAAGATAAGGTGGACGCCGGTGTCAGCCAGCTTATCACCCAGCTTTTCTTTGACAACGAGTATTTTTACCGATTCAGGGAACGGATGGATTTGGTTGGAATCCATGTTCCGGTGGAGGCCGGAATCATGCCGGTGGTCAACAAAAAGCAGATTGAGCGAATGGTATCCCTGTGCGGCGTAAAGCTGCCGAAAAAATTCATCTCCATGATGGAGCGGTACGGGGATAACCCCATTGCCATGCGGGACGCGGGAATCGCCTACGCAGTAGACCAGATTGTGGACCTGGCAGCCGGCGGCGTGGACGGCATCCACCTGTATACCATGAATAATCCTTATATTGCCAACCGGATTTACGAATCCGTATTCCGTCTGATGGCGTCTTAGGGTATGGTCTGCCCTAAGACTGACTGCTGATCAGCCGGTGTAATTCCTCCAGATATTTTTTGGCAAATTCGCTGAGATGGATCCTGGGGTCCCCAATCCATCCGATGACCATGTTTTCCTCTGTTTCCAGGGGAACCGCCATGATGGAGTCGCCGTTCAGGTTACGGTTTAAAATGCCGCTGCATATGGTATATCCGTTTAGCCCGATGAGAAGATTGAACAGGGTGGCCCTGTCGCTGACATAGATTACTTTTTTCCTGGGAATGGTACTGAGGATTTCTTCTGAGAAGTAAAAGGAATTTTTTTCGCCCTGCTCAAATGCCAGGAAGGGGTAATCCTCCAAATCCTCAATGGCAACGCTGTCTCTGGCGGACAGGGGGTGGGTTACGCTGATGAATACATGGGGGCTGGCCTTAAACAGCGGATGGAATAAAAGACCGCTTTCCTTGAACAGCTTTTCCAGCACCTTCCGGTTAAAATCATTGATGTAGAGGATGCCCAGCTCACTCCTGTAATTCTTTACATCGTCGATAATCTCATAGGTGCGGGTCTCCCTCAGGGTGAATTCATATTCGTCCGTGTTCTGGCAGCATACCAGGTTGGCGAACGCATTGACGGCAAAGGCATAGTGCTGGGTGGATATGGAGCAGATACGCTTCACCGGTTTTTTGTTTGTGTAGTGCTGCTCCAACAGCTCGGCCTGCTCCAGCACCTGTCTGGCATAGGACAGGAACTCCATTCCCTGGGAGGACAGGGCGATCCCCTTGGAGCTGCGGTTGAAGATGGATATGCCCATTTCCTTTTCCAGTTCCCTTACTGAATTGGAAAGACTGGGCTGGGTTATGAAAAGCTGCTTGGCTGCCTCGGAAATAGAGCCGCAGTTTACGATGGTTACAATATAGCGCAGTTGCTGCAGGGTCATGACAAATACCTCCATTGCATTTAATGCATGGAGGTATTTTAGCACGAAATGATATAGTTTAAAACTATGTCATTCCATATTTTTATGATTTTTGCGGTACCGCCCTGATGTCAGCCGGCATATACGTCTGTGAAGTTCGGAACAGATACAGTAAAAGGTTATGATGGTAAGGCAGACGGCTGTCAGCAGGAGGGCATAGTCTGTGAAGGTTTGGGGACGGTTTCTGTATGCCCTGTTAAGAAATGGTATCCCCAAAACAATGGAGAAATACCAGAAAGAGGGGACAGCCCATCTTCCCAGGGTCCTTATGTGGTAAAATCCGGCCCGGACCCGGCTGTTTCCACGGTGGGATGTTCCGGGAGCAGCAGAACATTTCCGGGAGACGTATTCTCCCAGCTGGCAGACGGCAAACAGGGCGGTAAAGTAAACAGCTGTTCCGATGATGGTATGAAGCTGTCTTGGTGTGAGCCATATGCTCCAGGCCCGGGCCGGTGCTGGGCCGGATGCTCCGGCCGTTTCTGCCCATGCAGGGCCGTATATGTCTGTCCGTGCCGTGCCTGACATTCCCAGATATATGGGAATGAAGATGGAGAACAGGATACGAAAGCCGTTGACAAAAATGGTCAGCAGATAGGAAGCCAGGGCGCTTAGGGCCATCCATCCTATTTTTCCCTTTATGGTTCTCATCCGGTGAATATAGGAAAAGACCAGGGCTGTCATGGAAATCATCAGGAACTGGAGACCGGAGCAGGAGGCAGCTATGATGAAGCGGCAGGAGTGGCTGACATAACCTGTCTGAGGGACCTTTATGAAGGGAATTCCGCTAAGGGCGCTGACCCACCGGGCAGTGGGGGCCAGAATCCATGAGAGGCTGTCCGGGCCCCCGCGGCTGTAATAATATTTCATTCCCAGCAGCAGGAGGGCTCCTGCCAGATAGAAGGGGATGTTCCGGCGGATCAAAGATTTAGCGCTGGGAATGTCCATTGATTAAGCCTCCTCTGTTTTTCTCTTTTTTCTGTCAGCCCGGCTTCGGCGGATACAGCCTGCTGCCATTATGACTCCTGCGGCACACATCAGTATCAGGGTTCCTGGTTCTGAGCCAATGGTATATCCGGCTCCCACGGCAAAATTAGATACGTGCTGCGGCAGCGGAAGGGGCTGTTTCACATCCGCGGCAGAACCATCCTGGCTGCGGACTGTTTCAGTCACGGCAATAAAGGACGTGTAGGGCGTCATCATGCTGTAGTCCAGTCCAAGCTGTGTGACTGTTTTTTTGATCATGGCCTGTCTGACTGCATCCTGGACATCCTCCCGTGTGCCGTAATCTGTCAGACGCTCCACCTTTGTCCTGGCCCACAGATAGGGGATGGCCGTATTGTCTGCCAGGGCCTCTGCCCGGCCCACCGGTATTTCCTGCATATAATCCTGGCTTCCGGTTTTTCCGGTTATCCGAATGGTGCCGGAAGGCTGGCCCCGCCATTTTCCAAACAGGACAATGGGTCTTTGGGCAAACAGGGTGGGAAGGATGTCCGGCTCTACATCGTAAACATCAAAACCGTCAAATGAAACCTTTATGCCGGTCATGACAGGGGACTGGATATAGGTGCTGAAATCACGGGCTGTGTCTGATGCCTGTGACGGTTCTGTTACAACAAAGGCTTCGCCGGAACCGGCTTTTGCGATTCCGTCGATTAAATAGCGGTTGACGGAGGTGCCGATTCCAAAGGAGAAGAAATCTGCTGTTTTAAGATTCCTGTTTATGAGGCTGAATATGGACGATTCATCGGACATATAGCCGTCTGTGATAGTGACAATGCTTCTGGCCATCTGCGGGTCCCTTGGAAGGGAGACTGCCTGTTCAAGGGCCGGGGCCAGCTCCGTGCCGCCGCCTCCGTCCTGGCGCTCAATCAGGTCAATGGCCTGCCGGATGTTTTCTGCGGTGGCAGGTACGGATTTTGGCGCCATGGAAACGGCTGTGTCTGAGAACAGGATCAGGTTAAACTGGTCAGAATCCCTGAGATTGCCCACCAGGTTCCCTATGAGCTCCTTTGCGGTGTCAAGGGGATACCCGAACATGGAGCCTGACACGTCCAGCACAAATATGTATTCACGGGGCGGAATCTCTTCCGCCCTGACACGCTCCGGGGGCTGTACCATCAGCATGAAGAAATTTTCTTTTTCCCCGGTGTCCAGCATGAGTCCGCAGTTTATCTCCTGCCCGGTAAGTCTGTAATCCAGGATGAAGTCCCGGTCCCCTGCAAACTCCCCGGAATCAGAGAGGGTTACATGGGCAATGGATTCGCTTTCCTTTTCCACCTTGATTTTATGGGAACTGCTGGTCAGGCTGGAAATGGGGACGCCTGCGGAGAGGCTGACGGCAATTTCATAGGTTCCCTGCGGGGCGGTCCCTTCCTCCAGGTAAGGACTTGCCGTCCACTCATCTCCCCCGCCTGTTTCCGGGGCAGAGCCGGCATACCGTGGGCCGGTCACGGTGGGGAACACAAACTGGTAAACCCCGTCCCTGGGGGATATCAGTTCGGTGTAGTGCAGTTCAATTCGCACCGTATCCCCGGGCATTACATTGGCCACATTCATGGTAAATACATTGGGACGCTGCTGCTCCAGCAGAGAGGCGCTTTTTCCCTCGCTTTTAGCTTCCTCGAATTCTGTTTTGGCCTCTTCCCTTTCCTTTATTTTTGCCGTGATTACCTCGTTCCCGATTTCCATTTTCATTCCATGTACCGTAACCCTGGCAGATGCCGGGAACACGTAGCTGGCATTGATGGGTATTGTCCCCTCGTTGGCATAGGTCTGGGTGACATAGGTTTCGGCAATGACGCCGTTTATTGTGGAGGACACACTTGTGTCCTTCAGAGGGAACTGGTCTGCCGCCTGTCCGGCGTCCTGTACAAAGAAATAGGGGGCAAGGGTCTTGTCCGCCGTATCCCCGTCCGGTTCCCCGCCGTAGACCGCAGCAGGGGTCAGGGCCAGCATAAGCAGTGTCAGACATACATAGAGCCAGGTTTTCTTCCGTTTCATTGTTTGTACCTCGTTTGTTTTTTGTTGGGGGTTTCTTATAATCCAGATTACAATGGCCAGGCATCAAAATGGCATCAAAGATGCATCATATTTGCATCATATGAAAAACCAAGTGAGAACCAAATGAAAAAGGAAAGCATTGACATCCTGTATTATTAGTTATAAAATAAGTACCGGGAATGAAGTTCTCCCTTAGTCTGACTAGAACCGCTTATAAAGCTGATGACTTCTGCATTATGTATTAACGCAGAAATGATCGGCTTTTTCTGCGTTTATAAGGAGGAAAAGGATATGCTGATTAGTATTGCTTTTATGTTGATGCTGGGAATGTTTCTGGGTTGGGTGTGCAGGAAGCTGCGCCTGCCCGGCCTTATGGGGATGATTTTTACCGGGGTTCTTCTGGGACCCTATGCCCTGAATCTGATTGATGTGTCTATATTGAATATTTCTTCGGAGCTGAGGCGGATTGCCCTTATTATTATATTGATGAGGGCAGGGCTTTCCCTGGATTTAAATGACCTTAAGAAGGTGGGGCGCCCGGCTGTGCTCATGTGCTTTCTTCCGGCCTGCTTTGAGATATTGGGAATGGTCCTTCTGGCGCCCCGATTGCTGGGAATTTCGGTTCTCGACGCTGCCATCATGGGGGCTGTGGTGGGAGCGGTCTCCCCGGCTGTCATAGTTCCCAAGATGTTAAAGCTGATTGAAGACGGATACGGCACGGATAAGGGAATTCCCCAGCTGCTTTTGGCAGGGGCATCCGTGGACGATGTATTTGTGATTGTGATGTTCACGGCGTTTACGGGCCTGGCCCAGGGCGGGAGCATATCACCCATAAGCTTTGTTAAGATACCTGTTTCCATTCTGATTGGAAGTTTTATCGGACTGGCGGCCGGCTGGGGGCTGGCCGTATATTTTAAGAGAGTCCACATTCGGGATACGGTCAAGGTCATCGTTCTGCTGTGTGTGTCTTTTATCCTGGTTACGTTAGAGGACAGGTATTCGGATATTGTGCCCTTTTCCTCCCTGATTTCAGTCATGGGAATCGGAATAGCCCTTCAGAAGAAACGGGAGGAGGCAGCCCGCCGTCTTTCCGTTAAGTTCAATAAGGTGTGGGTCTGTGCCGAAATCATGCTCTTTGTCCTGGTGGGGGCAACTGTAAACATCCATTATGCATTGAGCGCAGGCGTGTGGGCTGTTATACTGATATTCGGCGTGCTGGTTTTCAGGATGGCTGGCGTGTTCTGCTGCCTGGCCGGGACCAGGCTTAATATGAAGGAGCGGGTATTCTGCATGATAGGTTATATGCCAAAAGCTACGGTACAGGCCGCCATAGGCGGGGTGCCTCTGGCCATGGGCCTGGCCTGCGGAGATATCGTGCTGACGGTGGCAGTGCTGGCCATATTGATTACCGCACCTTTGGGAGCTTTTTTGATTGACCTGACTTATAAGCGTTTTTTGCAAGAAAGATTATAAGAAAGATCATAAGAAAGATGAATCCTGCCATTGTGGAGATCAGAACCGCATGGTAAAATGAGAAAAGACTGGTTTGCGCAAAGGAGAGGCCAAATGAAGGATGTAAAGAAAATATGCAAAACAGCTGTCATCCAGGCCGCACCTGTCATGTTTGACAAGGATGCCTGCACACAGAAGGCCGTGGATCTGATTCAGGAGGCATCCCGGAGGGGAGCCCAGCTTATGGTGTTTCCGGAACTGTTCATACCGGGCTACCCTTACGGCATGACATTCGGGTTCCGGGTGGGCAGCCGCAGCGAGGAGGGAAGGCAGGACTGGAAGCTGTATCTGGATAACTCCATTCTGGTTCCCGGGAAAGAGACAGAAAAAATAGGTATGGCTGCGCGGGAAGCAGGGGCTTACGTCAGCATCGGTGTTTCCGAACGGGATGGGGTGACGGGAACGCTTTACAATACAAACCTGTTTTTCTCACCCCGGGGAAGCCTGGTTTGTGTACACAGGAAGTTAAAGCCCACAGGGGCTGAGCGGGTGGTATGGGGTGACGCCGACCGGGGATATTTTCCGGTTGAGGATACGCCCTGGGGTGTGATGGGCAGCCTAATCTGCTGGGAAAGCTATATGCCCCTGGCCAGGGCGGCCCTGTATGAAAAGGGGGTGGCCCTGTATATTTCACCTAATACAAATGACAATCCGGAATGGCAGTCCACCGTACAGCACATTGCTCTGGAGGGAAGGTGCTATTTCATCAACTGCGACATGTATATAACAAGAGACATGTATCCTGAAAGCCTGTGCTGCCGGGATGAGATTGACGGGCTGCCGGATACGGTGTGCCGGGGAGGCAGCTGTATCGTGGACCCATACGGGCACTACGTGACAGAGCCGGTGTGGGATAAGGAAGCCGTTATCTATGCGGATCTGGAGATGGACAGGGTAAGCGCCAGCCGGATGGAGTTTGATGTCTGCGGCCACTATTCCCGGCCGGATGTGCTGAGGCTTCAGATTGACGACAGATAATCCAGAGGAAAGCAGGTTTTATGGGCGTGAAGACAGAATCAGATACAGGGCAGCATCAGCGGCTGGAGGATGTGAAGAAACTGGCCAGCCGTATCATGCACATGCACTATTGCGAGCATGATATAGAGGGAATCACCTCCTGCTTTTCAGAACAGTTTTCCTGGATGGGAGCTGGAGAGCAGGAGTATTTGTCAGGCCGGCAGGTCTGCGCGGACCACTTCCGCAAATTCAGGGAGAGCATACCTGACTGTAATATATGGGATGAGGAGTACGATGTGGTCTGTCCCATGGAAAACGTGTATGTTGTTATGGGAAGGATGTGGATAGCCACGGATCCCGGCACCCGGATGTACCTGAAAGTACATCAGAGGGTGACCTTTGTATTTCGGGATACGGAGGACGGGCTTACATGCTCCCATATCCATTGTTCCAACCCTTATCAGGAAATGCTGGACGGGGAAAGCTTTCCGGAGAAAATCGGCAGGCAGTCCTATGAGTATGTCCAGGAGCGCCTAAATGCCCTGGAGGAGGAGACAAAACAGCAGAATCGCCAGCTGGAGGTCATCATGTCCTCCATTGCGGGCGGATTAAAGATAAGCAATGACGATGAAACCTACTCCTTTGCATTTGTCAGCAGGGAGGCGGCAGCCCTGTTCGGCTATACTGTGGAGGAGTTTATGGAGGTAACCGGGGGGACGGCGGTGGGCAATGTATATCCGCCAGACCTTCCCGGCGCCCTGGCTGACTGTGCCGAGGCCTTCAGGGACGGAAATCTTACATATTCCACCCGTTACAGGGTGCGCTGTAAGGACGGAAGCCTGAAATGGATCATTGACAGCGGAAAAAAAGCCCAGGACGCAGACGGGAACTGGATGGTCAACAGCCTGTACCTGGATGTGACCCGGTCAGAGGAGGACGCCCAGCGCCTGAGGGAACAGACCCAGCTGCTGACCAGTATTTACGATACGGTTCCATGCGGCATTATCCGCTTTGTCAGGGACATAGAGGGCAGATACCGTCTTGTTTCCATCAACAGGGCCGTTCTGAATCTGATGGGCTACAAGGATATGGAGGAGGGCTTAAACGACTGGCACGACGGCGTCCTGGGAGCTGTGCTAAAGGAGGACCGCCTGATCCTTCAGGAGGTGTACCGCGGACTCCGGGAGATTGGTGACAGGCAGGACCAGGAATACAGGGTCAGGTGGAAGGACGGAAGCATTCACTGGCTGGAGGGAACCAGCATGGTTGTGGGGGTAACTCCCCAGGGTGAGGATATTTTACAGCGCACAGCTGTGGATATCACCCAGCGCAAGATTCTTCAGGAACAGCTGGAGCGGGAGCAGGAGATGTACCGGGTTTCCATGGAAGTCAGTTCAGCCATCATGTTTGAATACCGGATGGATGAGGATGTGTTTATCAGCTATGAGCCAAAGACAGGACAGGGCGTGCTCCGAAGCGAACTGAGAGATTACTCCAGGACGCTGCTGAAACGGCAGGTGGTGCACCCGGACGATGTGCCCACGGTCATTGACAATATATGCAACGGCCGCTCTGAGGTATTTGAGGTCCGTATGTCCGTTCCCGGCGGTGAGCCGGGTTCCTATATTTGGCACAGGGTCAACAGCAGGCTGATGATGGAGAACGGGAAGCCCAGCCGGGTGGTGGGCGCGCTCCACAATATCCATTCCATGAAAGCAAAACTGTCAGAGAACAGCGAGCGGCTGTATATGAGCCAGTCAGCGCTCCAGGCTATCAATGGGGTGTATGTAAGTATTTTCTATGTGAATCTGCCGGAGGACAGTTATTATGCGGTAAGGCTGCCTGAGGCGCGCAGCGGGGCGGTGCTGCCGAGGAACGGGTGCTACTCCACAGATCTTTGCAGTTATATCCTGTCCGATGTGGACCAGGCGGACAGAAACCGGGTGATGTCCATCTGCGGCCGTGAATGGCTTTTAAGAGAGCTGGCCGGGGGAAACGAACACATTGAGGTGGAGTTCAGGCACTGCCAATCTCCGCTGTGGCTGCGCCTGGAGGTCCACATGGTTGCCGCCAAGGAGGGAAGCCCCAGGACGGCCATTATAGCCCTGCGCAACATCAGCGCTGAGAAACAGCGGGAGCTGGAGTATTACGATGAGGAGAAGAAGGCAAAGCACGCCCTGGAGGAGGCATATGATTCCCTGAACCGGGCCAACCAGGCAAAGTCGGATTTCCTTTCCAGGATGAGCCACGACATCCGCACGCCCATGAACGCAATCATGGGTATGACGGCCATAGCCCAGAGCAACCTTCACAACCGCGATAAGATAGAGGACTGCCTGTCTAAAATCAGTCTCTCAGGCAGCCACCTTCTGGATTTAATCAACAAGGTGCTGGATATGTCAAAAATAGAGTCCGGCAATGTGGGGCTGAGCGAAGATGCCTTCTGCCTGAAGGAATTGGTGGAGGAGGTATCCCTTATCGTCAAACCGGATATGGACAGCAAAGGACAGGAACTGTCCATCCGTTTAAAAGACATAGACCACCATGCCGTATATGGGGACGCGGTCCGGGTCAAACAGATACTCATTAATCTGCTGTCCAACGCCGTGAAGTACACCCCTGACAAGGGGCATATAGCCGTATCCCTGGAAGAGAAGCTTTCCAGTGAAAGCGGGGTGGGATGCTTTGAGTTTGTGGTGGAGGACGACGGAATCGGCATGGCGCCGGAATTCCTGGAAAAGCTGTTCATGCCCTTTGAACGGGCTGAGGACTCCCGGGTCAGCCAGATCCAGGGAACGGGACTGGGGCTGGCCATAACCAGGAATCTGGTGCAGATGATGAACGGCACCATCCGGGTGGAAAGCCAGCTGAACAAGGGGACCCGGTTCATTGTAACTATTTATCTTAAATTTGCTGGGGAGGAAGACACCGGAGAGCGGTCCCTGAACGAAAATGTCCCAAAGACCCCGGCTCCATTTCCGCCCGGAACATGTGTGCTGCTTGCAGAGGACAATGAGCTGAACCGTGAAATCGTGGTGGAGCTTTTGTCTATGTTCAACATCACGGCCGTATGCGCTGTCAACGGCCGGGAGGCCGTGGAACGGTTTGAAGCAGACCCGCCCGGGACCTACGCCCTTATCCTCATGGATATCCAGATGCCGGTTATGGACGGTTACACGGCTGCCAGCGCCATCCGCAGCCTGGGAAAGACCGGCAGGCGTCCGGACGGGACTGGGATTCCCATTATCGCCCTTACGGCAAACGCATTTGCCGACGACGTGTACCGGGCCAAACAGGCGGGAATGGATGAGCATGTGACCAAGCCGCTGGAAATCAGCCGGCTGCTGGAAATCATGCACCGGTACCTGGGCGGTCCTGGGCGGAACCGTACAGAATAAAAGTCTGGATTAAAAGTTTGTTAAAGAATGGGCCATCCCCTTGTGTAATCCCGGTTTATCCAATATAATAGGCCGTAAACAGAATTACATGAGGAGAAGACGGATTCCATGGATGACGAATTCGGCTGCACTGCCCCGAAGCACAGATATTCGATACAATTTACCACATAAGTGGGATGAGGCATGGCTTGCGCACAATTGGGCGCAGGCCGTGTCTTTTTGTTTTTTACCGGCATGCCCATAAAAGGGTGCGCCGTCCATGGATGTTATTCCTGTCCGGACAGAAAGGAAGAAAAATGAAGATCGAAGCGAGAAAAATATTTATCATTAACTGCATGTATTTTACAATCCTGCTGCTGGCAGCCTTTGTACTGCTGAAATACGGGCTGCCCATGGTGGCTCCCTTTGTCACTGCGTTTGTAATCGCCTATCTGTTAAGGCGGCCAATCTGTTTTGCGTCAGGCCGTCTGCACATGAATCGGAAGATTACAGCTATTCTTATGGTGCTCCTGTTCTACAGTGTGGCTGGGCTGCTGTTTACCCTTCTCTGCGTCAAGATGTTTTCCAACGGGAAATCGTTGGTGGCAAGCCTGCCGTCGGTTTATGCCAATTATGCGGAACCTGTGGTTACCGGAATTTTCGGAGGCATTGAACAGTACCTTTTGCGTATGGACCCGTCTCTCCTTGGAACCTTAGAGGAACTGGAGGGACATTTTGTGCAGTCCGCAGGACAGATGGTATCAGGAATCTCCATGGAAGTCATGGGCTGGCTTTCCGGCTTTGCCTCATCCCTTCCTGGTATGTTTATCAATCTGCTGCTCATGGTCATTACCACCTTTTTCATTGCAGCTGATTATGAACTGCTGACCGGATTCTGTCTGCGGCAGCTGGGGGATCGGCCCAAGGAGGTATTTATGGAGATACAGTCCTATGTGGTGGGCACCCTTTTTGTGTGCATCCGCTCCTATGCCCTGATTATGACCATTACCTTTGTGGAACTGTCCATCGGCCTGACGCTTATTGGGGTGGAGAATTCACTGGTTATCGCGTTTCTTATTGCTGTATTTGACATTCTTCCCGTGCTGGGGACAGGGGGAATCATGATCCCGTGGACGGTCATCACTGCCCTTACGGGCAGCCACGGCCTGGCCCTGGGGCTTCTGGTGGTGTATCTGGTCATAACGGTTGTGCGCAATATCATAGAGCCTAAAATTGTAGGGAGCCAGATTGGCCTTCACCCGGTGGTGACGCTGGTGAGCATGTTTGTGGGAGCGCAGCTTTTGGGGGTACTGGGATTATTCGGATTTCCCATTGGCCTGTCCCTGCTGCGCTATCTGAATGAGACTGGGTCCATCCGGCTGTTTAAGACGGCAGGGGAAGAATCGCAGCAGGTATTCCATAAGGAGCAGATTTAAAGGAACAGATTGAAAGAACCAGAGTTCAGGAAACAGATTTCCTTCCATCACATATTGCATCCCTGCCGGTATGCTTGGTATAATGGTAGGGATAAGCGGGAGAGGAGGGAATGCAGAAGGTTATGACTGAAAAAGAACGGATGTTGTCGGAAAAGCTTTATATACCAAAGGATGAGGCGCTTGCAGCAGACTGTGCCAGGTCCAGGCGGCTGGTCCGTCTGATTAATGGGACCACGGAAGAACAGGCGGAGTACAGGGTGCAGCTTTTTAAGGAACTGTTTGGCAGGACAGGGGAAAATCTATGGGTGGAGCCGCCTTTTCACTGCGACTACGGCTGCCATATTTCTGTAGGTGAAAATTTCTATGCCAATTTTGACTGTATCATTCTGGATGTATGCGATGTGACCATCGGAGATAATGTATTCCTCGCCCCCAGGGTTTGTATCTATACCGCAGGGCATCCCATCGACGCCGGAGTACGCCGCAGACAGCTGGAGTTCGGAAAGAAGGTAGTGATCGGGAATGATGTGTGGGTGGGAGGAAATACCGTCATCAATCCCGGAGTCACCATTGGGGACAATGTGGTCATTGGTTCAGGTTCCGTGGTTACGAAGGACATTCCATCCGGCGTCATTGCGGCCGGGAACCCCTGCCGTGTGCTCCGGCCTATTACAGAGGAGGATACCAGGTACTGGGAGGAGCTTGAAAGAGAATATCGAAGGGACAGAGGAGAGTAAAGACATGGAACAGGAAGGCCAGAAGCACCAGCGCCGTGTGCGCTACAAGGGAACGCATCCCAAACGTTACGAGGAAAAATATAAGGAGCTCCAGCCGGAAAAGTACCCGGAAACCGTGGCAAAGGTCATCCAGAAGGGAAGCACCCCTGTGGGTATGCATATCCCTATCATGGTAAATGAGATACTGGAGTTCCTTCAGATACAGCCGGGCCAGACTGGCCTGGACGCCACCCTGGGATACGGGGGCCATACCAGCAGGATGCTGGAGCGGCTGGAGTCCAAGGGCCATATCTATGCCCTGGATGTGGATTCTATCGAGATGGAAAAGACCAGGCAGCGGCTTGAACATATGGGCTATGGGCCGGAGATACTCACCATCCGGAAACTGAACTTTGCCAATATAGACCAGATAGCCGGAGAATTCGGGCCGCTGGATTTTGTGCTGGCGGATTTGGGCGTGTCATCCATGCAGATTGATAATCCCTCCAGAGGCTTTTCTTTTAAAAAGGAAGGCCCTCTGGACCTGCGTCTGGACCCTCTTAAGGGAGAGCCTGCATCAGAGCGGCTGAAGGGTCTTACCCAGGAGGAATTAACAGGCATGCTCATGGAGAATTCCGACGAACCCTACGCAGAGGAGATTGCCCGTACGGTTATGGGTGAAATCAAGCGGGGAAGGGAGGTTGCCACTACCACCAGGCTATATGAGATGGTAGACAGGGCACTGGCATTCATTCCGGAGGAGGAACGGAAGGAGGCAGTGAAGAAGTCCTGCCAGAGGACATTTCAGGCCCTGCGCATTGATGTAAACAGCGAATTCGAGGTGTTGTATGAATTTCTGGACAAGCTTCCCGGCGTATTAAAGCCGGGAGGAAGGGCAGCCATCCTGACCTTTCACTCCGGTGAGGACAGGATTGTGAAGAAATCATTTAAGGAAATGTACAGGGCAGGCCTTTACAGCCAGATTGCCGGGGATGTGATACGTCCTTCGGCAGAGGAGTGCAGGATGAACAGCCGTGCCCATTCCACGAAAATGCGGTGGGCCATAAAAGCAGAAGACAGTAACAGTTAGGCAGAAACAGTTAGTCAGAGGCAGGGAGGTATCATAATGAAAGCTTTATTTATAGGGGGAACAGGAACCATCAGCACAGCCGTGACAGCGCTGGCCAGGGAGAAAGGATGGGAGGTTACCCTTCTCAACAGGGGTTCCAAACCCGTGCCGGAGGGGATGGAGTCTATCGTTTCGGACATCCACGACGAGGCAGCAGTGGCCCGCATAATGGAGGGCAGGACATATGATGTGGTGGCCCAGTTCATTGCATATGGGGCGGAGGACGTGCAGCGCGACATACGGCTCTTCCAGGGAAAGACAAGGCAGTATATCTTTATCAGCAGCGCGTCCGCGTACCAGAAACCAGCATCAGGCTGTCCCATAACGGAGAGCACGCCTTTAATCAACCCTTACTGGGAATATTCACGTAAAAAGATTGATGCGGAGGAGGTGCTTACGGCAGCGTACCGCAAGAACGGATTTCCGGTAACGATTGTGCGCCCCAGCCATACATATGATGGTAAAAAGCCGCCGGTAGCCATCCATGGCCATAAGGGAAACTGGCAGATATTAAAGCGGATACTGGAGGGAAAGCCGGTTATCATACCGGGGGACGGCACCTCCCTGTGGACACTGACCCATTCCGCTGATTTTGCCAGGGGGTATGTGGGCCTTATGGGCAATCCCCATGCCATAGGCAATGCCTACCATATTACCAGCGATGAGTCCATGACATGGAACCAGATTTATGAAACGCTGGCAGAGGCATTGGACAGGCCTCTTAACGCCCTTCATGTGTCATCTGATTTTCTGGCAGAGCACGGAAAGGAATATGATTTTGCAGGCCAGCTCCTGGGGGATAAGGCGTGTACGGTCCTGTTTGACAACACCAAAATCAAGAGGGCTGTGCCTGATTTTGTATGCACCGTATCCATGGCAGAGGGGATTAGAAGCTCGGTCCGCTATATGATGGACCATCCGGAGAGCCAGACACCGGACCCGCAGTTTGATGCGTGGTGCGACCGGATTGCCGGGGCATGGAAGGCTGCGGATGAGGCATTTGGAAAATAGGGATTGGTTGGGATACGGTTGGATGCATCAGCAGTGAAAGCGGATAAACAGCAGGAGGTCCGGGGCATATGGATGGATGTACATGGTGTCTGTGCAATGAAAAGATGAAGAAATACCACGATGAAGAATGGGGCGTCCCTCTTCATGATGACCACAGGCAGTTTGAGTTTCTCATGATGGAAGTCATGCAGTGCGGGCTGAACTGGAATATGATGATACAGAAACGGGAAATCTTCAGACAGTGCTTTGACGGGTTTGATTACGACAAGATTGCGTCATATGAAGAGGAGGATATTGAACGGATCCTGTCCTGTGAAGGAATGATTAAATCCCGCAGAAAGGTAGAGGCTGTTATCCATAACGCAGGGTGTTTCCAGAAGGTCAGGCAGGAATACGGCTCATTCAGCTCGTACATATGGGGCTTTTCCGGGGGAAAGACCATTCTCTACGCAGGCCATCAAAAGGGAAAAATCCCGGCCCAGAACGCCCTGTCCCGGCAGCTCAGCCAGGATTTGAGGAAACGCGGTTTCAAGTATCTGGGGCCGGTCACGGTTTACTCCCATCTCCAGGCCTGCGGGGTGATTAACGACCATGTGGAAGGATGTTTCCGGTATCATGATTTGATAGAGCATTACCCCACTGTGAAGAAGCGGGATAAGAAGTAGGATGTATCTATAATATTTGTCTGCAATATGGAGATGAAAGGGGTTCCAGGCTGTCCAGGGCTGGGAATCCCTTTTGTCCGTATGGGCTGTTTTCTGCGGTCTCCGTCCGGAACTCCTCTGCTTTCTCCATACGACAGAAAAGCTTTAACTGAAATTAAGAATTACTAAAAGAACAAAGGCCCCATGTGTGCTACCATAGAATCATCAGAGATATCAGGGCGGTTGGGGAACCGGAAGCACCTGATGCAAGGAGGAGACTATTATGAAAATGAGATGGCGTGTGGCAGCGGTCATAGTATGTGTGGCGGCGTTGTCTTACTGTGCGGACAACAGGCCCGACCTGACGCTGGCTGAGAAACCGGTGATTTACCTGTACCCGGAACAGGCCCAGGAGGTCAGTGTCAGGCTGGACTATGATGGGAGGCTTACGGACACGATTCCGGCCTACGGGGATGGATGGAAGGTGACGGCCTGGCCGGATGGAAGACTGGTGAATCATAGCGACGGGAAGGAATATCCCTATTTGTTCTGGGAAGGAGAAGACCGCACAGCGTATGACATGACGAAAGGGTTTGTGGTTTTGGGAAGCGGGACAGAGGCGTTTCTCAGGGAAAAGCTGGAGTTTTTGGGGCTGAAGGAAAAGGAGTATGAAGCATTTATCGAATACTGGCTGCCCAGGATGGAGGGCAATCCTTATAACCTGATTACATTCCAGAAGGAAGCCTATGAGGAGACGGCCGGGCTTCTTATATCGCCAAAGCCGGACAGTATACTGAGGGTATTCATGGTATACACGCCGCTGGAGCAGCCTGTCCTGGCGGAGGAGCCGGAGCTGGCCCCCTTTGAGCGCAGGGGCTTCACCGTGGTGGAGTGGGGAGGAAAGGAGATTTTGGCAGAATGAAAGTAACACCTGTTGTTTACTATAAGAAACCCGGATATCCCACCGGAGCTGACATGAAATCCCGTCCTGAACTGCTAAAAAAAGTGCCGGACAGATGGTCCAGGAACGGTGTGGTGCTGACGGCTCTGGGAATGTCCCTGGCATTGTGCGCATGCGCAGCCCGGGGAGATGCAGAGCCGGGAGGTGTGAAACCTGGAAATACAGAACCGGGAGTTGCGGAGCCGGAAGATACGGGGGCAGGAGGTTCAGGTCAGGACTACGGGGGCAAAACAGAGGACGGAGAAGCTCATAAGGGGTTGGTGGCTCCTGTATTCATCCATGGGGAAGGGACAGGCGCCTATGGCTGTATAGCGGTGACCGCGCCATTTTTCCTGTCAGAGGAGGAGGCCTGGGAAATCATAAAATCCGAGGCGGAAAGCTACAAAGGGATTACATTTTCCCTGACCTCCCCGCCTGTGCTTGAGGATGTAAAACTGCCGGAGAGCCGTCTCTTCAGCGGCAAAACAGAGAAAAAGCAGTCCCTCAGGGACGGTGATTTATGTCTGGACGGAGCGGACGCAGATAATAAGATAGCATTTGAATTCATCTCCCAAGACGATGTGTATGAATGGAGAAAGGAGAACGAGGAAGCCGCGGCCACCTTTACACTCTATGATGCAAAGGGCACCGCAGAACAGCTGAGGGAGGAACTGGTTTCCTATGGACCTGACATGGCCCTGGGAATCTTTTATGACCCGTGTAATGATGTGGATATGGAAGGCGCGTATGACGCCATGGCAAAGGCAGAGGAACAGGGGAAGGCCTTTGACTGGGAAGGAGCGAAGCTGGAACAGGAGGCCAGGGCAAGGGCAAAATCAGAGGAGGAGCTGCGCGCCCAGGTGCGCGATTTTCTGGATTGGCTGAAAGGACAGGGGGTAATCTGATGCATGTGACGCTTCACCTGACCAATGCCTGCAACCTGGCCTGCGGATACTGCTATGAGTGTCACCAGAAGGACTATATGACGGCGGAGACTGCCAAAAAGGCGGCTCTTCTGGCAGCCGGGAAAGGGCAGTCCTCCTGCGGTATTGTATTCTTCGGCGGGGAGCCCCTGCTGTGCAGGGATGTGATTTACCGCACAGCTGCTGCCTGCCGGGACATGGAAAATGCCCTGAATACCAGATTCCATTTTAAGATAACTACAAACGGAACGCTTTTAGACCGTGAATTTCTGGACTATTCCAAAAAAAACCGCATATTAATCGCGCTGTCCCATGATGGAACGAAAAAGGCCCATGATTTTTTCCGAAGGCATAAGGACGGAAGGGGCAGCTATGACCAACTGGAGTCCGTGACCGAAGAACTGCTGGCCGCCCACCCTTACGCGCCGGTTATGATGACGGTATGCCCGGAGACAGTTGGCGAGTATGCCAGAGGGATAAAGGAATTGTGGAATAAAGGTTTCCGGTATTTTATATGCAGCCTGAACTATGCAGGGGCATGGGACAAGGGATCCGTCAGCCAGTTGAAATCCCAGTACAGCGAACTTGCGGAATTTTACTACGAAATGACCTGCAGGGAGGAAAAATTCTATTTCAGTCCTTTCGAGGTTAAGATAGCCAGCTGGATAAAGGGGGATGCCTACTGCCATGAGCGCTGCGAGCTGGGCTTAAAGCAGATCTCCGTGGCTCCGGACGGCGTTCTCTACCCCTGTACACAGTTTGCGGGCCACAGCAGCTATGCCATAGGCACTGTGGATGAGGGTATAGACCAGGCCAAAAGGCAGCGTCTGTATGCGCAGAGCCGGGGAGATAAACCGGAATGTAGCGGCTGCGCGGTAAAACAGCGCTGCAATTGCACCTGCGGGTGCCTGAATTATCAGGTGACAGGAAGCGTCCGACAGGTGGCGCCTATGCTGTGCACCCATGAGCGGTTAATCCTTCCCATTGCGGATAAGCTGGCTGCCCGTCTGTACAGGCAGAGAAACGGAATGTTCATCCAGAAACATTATAACGATATGTTTCCCTTGATTTCCCTGGTGGAGGACAAGACGGGAAAAGGAGGAAAAGAAAAATGAAGACAAGGACAGAGTACACATGTCCTTTGGAACTGACCCATGACATTACCAAGGGAAAATGGAAACCCATCATACTGTGGCAGTTAGGCAAGGGGCCCCATTCCCTGGCCGGTTTAAAACGGGAGATAAAGGGAATCAGCCAGAAAATGCTCATAGAACAGTTAAGGGAGCTCTGTGATTACGGAATGGTGTCAAAGACATCCTATGAGGGATATCCTTTAAAGGTGGAATACTCACTGACCAGCAGGGGGACTAAGATGCTGGAAGCAGTGGTCATCATGCAGGGAATCGGAATCGAGATGATGATGGAGGACGGAAAAGAAGAATTCCTGCGCAAAAAGGGATTGTTGGATTAAGGGGGTATCAGACACGCCTTACCCCATGGTTACAAAAAAGTGTGTAATTTACAGGGAGCATCTTTCATGTTAGAGTGTGGCTGAGGGAATGGGGACCGGCAGTACGCGCATTTCCAGAGGTAACAGGAAGAAATATGAAGGGAATATGAGAGGAGACATTTTCATGAGGGATGCAGAAACAACCATAGGGAATCTGGCGGATAAACAGACCGTGGCCTTTATAGGAGCGGCGGATGAGGAGGGATTTCCCGTTGTCAAGGCCATGCTGGCGCCGCGGAAACGGGAGGGGATAAAGGTGTTCTATTTTACCACCAATACCTCATCCAGACATACAGCGCAGTACCGTGAGAATCCGAAGGCCTGTATCTATTTCTGCGACAGGCGTTTCTTCCGGGGAGCCATGTTAAAGGGAACCATGGAGATACTGGAGGACAGCGCAAGCAAGGAAATGATATGGCGTGAAGGGGATACCATGTATTATCCGGGAGGAGTCACGGACCCGGATTACTGTGTGATGCGTTTTACGGCTGTCTCAGGAAGGTTTTACAGCAATTTTCACTCCGAGGATTTTGAGGTGTAGGCAGAAAATACGTTGTGCCGCCTATACGTCATCCGTCATCGCTGGGGCGATGTCCGTGACTTAAGAAAGGCCTGGTCTCTGTCAGCTTTTACAGGGCAGAGGCCCTTTTTTGATCAAAAGGACCGGAGCCATACGCAGCGGGCCGGCCGGTGAATGGAGGTATGCCAATATGCAAAGGCTGCTTTTATCACGTATTTTATCCGATATGGGATTCCCATGTGATTTCCACGTAATGTTTGCAGGTGATTCACAGGTGATTCCCGGGTAATGTTCTCCTTGACAAAACTGGAATATCTGGTTATTATGATATTATCAAAAAGATAATAATTAAAAGATAATAACTGATAAATAATATCTATCTGGTAATAACTGCCTGAGGTCAACAGACAATGTCAGCCCCAGGGATTTACGGCAATGCAGCACAATGGCGGATTACACGGATTACACAGATTTCACAGGGAGGTAAAACACAATGGTATATACATGGGAAGCACTTAAAAAAGCATACATTGCAGGCCGGCATTTCAAATTTTTATTTTTCTGGGGTCACACCCCATCGTCAGACGGGCTTATCACGGAAGCATGTCTGAGCCAGTGGTGGAAATGCAGCTTCACGGCAGACGGCACAGTTTATTCCTGCGCAGAGCAGTTTATGATGGCGGAAAAGGCCAGAATGTTCGGTGACAGGGACATGCTGGGGAACATTATGGAGGCCAGGGAGCCAAAAGTCATGAAAGCCTATGGAAGGGCAGTGAAGAATTTTGACAAGGAAACCTGGGATGCCGCCTGCTATGAACTGGTGCGCAAAGGGAATATGGCAAAATTTTCCCAGAATCCGGAGCTGTGGGAGTTTTTAAAATCCACCAGGAAACGGATTTTGGTGGAGGCCAGTCCAAGGGACCGTATCTGGGGAATCGGTATGGGAAAGAACAACCCGGACGCAGAGTGTCCGCTGAAATGGAAGGGCAGCAACCTGCTGGGGTTTGCCCTGACAGAGGCCAGGGATTTGCTGCTTGAAAAAGAGGAGGGGATGGACTGATATGGGAGAAAAGAAAGAAAACACTCCCGGTCTGCGGGACAGGAACGGTCTGACAGAAGAGGAGTTTCTGAAAAGCTACAATCCCGGTCATTATGCCCGGCCGTCAGTGGCGGCAGATATGGCCATTTTCACGGTGACGGACCAGGAGGAATCCAATTACAGGAAGCTTCCGGAAAAGAACCTAAGCATTCTCCTGATTCAGAGAGGAGGTCATCCCTATCTGGGATGCTGGGCCCTGCCGGGCGGTTTTGTGAGGCCGGAGGAGACAACGGAGCAGGCAGCCAGAAGGGAGCTGAGAGAAGAAACCGGACTGGATTATGGGTATATGGAACAGCTGTACACGTTCAGTGAACCGGGAAGGGATCCCAGAACCTGGGTCATGAGCTGTTCTTATATGGCATTGGTGGACTGCAGCCGGCTTACGATACAGGCCGGTGATGACGCCGACAATGCCAGATGGTTCCGTATTTCCTACAGGCTGACCGATGAACACAGGGATTACAGGCGCAGCCAGGATACCGGGCAGGTGGAATCAGTGGAACATATACAGCACTATGAACTTAAATTATGGACGGATGATACGGTACTCTGTTCCGGAATTGAGAAGATAACCAGGAAAAACAGACAGGCAGAGACCGTGGAATATAAGATAACGGATAACCGGGGGCTGGCATTTGACCACGCCAGAATCATATCCTGCGCTCTGGAAAGGCTTCGCGGAAAGGTGGAATACACGGGATTGGCCCTGCATCTGATGCCGCAGGAATTTACCCTGACACAGCTGCAGCAGGTATATGAAGTGATTCTGGACAAATGCCTTCTGAAGCCTGCGTTCCGCCGCAAGATAGCTTCTCTGGTGGAGGAAACCGATTCCTTTACGGAACGGGAAGGCCACCGCCCCTCGCGCCTTTACAGGAGGAAATGGGAGGAATTTTAATACATGGACAGAAAAGCAATTGCAAGACAGACATTGGACATTATGGAAAAGGGCTGGTATGAGACAGAGGGAACTGTGGTGGAAATCAGAGCCCGCCAGCAGGAGTCAGTGAAGAACAGCGTGCTTTTTACGCCGGAACAGGGGAAGCGGCTGCTGGAGCAATATGAGACGGTTACTAAAAAGACAGCAAAATATAAGTGTTGTACATGGAATTGTTCCACAGTGGATGCCATTCTTAAGCTGGCAGGAGAGAATCAGTGCAGATGCGCTGTCCTTAATTTTGCCAGCGCCAAGAATCCGGGCGGCGGATTTATAAACGGAGCCATGGCCCAGGAGGAAAGCCTGGCTGCCAGCAGCTGCCTCTATAAGACACTTACGGCCCACGAAACGTATTATAGGATGAACCGGGCATGCAGTACCATGATTTATACAGATCACGCCATATTTTCGCCGGATGTGGTGTTTTTCCGGGACGGAAGGTTCGGCCTGCTTAAGGAACCTGTGGAAGCCTCTGTGCTCACCCTTCCGGCTGTCAATATGGGGCAGGTGATCCTGAAGGGGGAAGACAGGGCTTTAGCAGAGCAGGCCATGAAGCGCCGCATGAAGCTGGCCCTTGCCATCTTTGCCTCCCGGGGCTGCCAAAATCTGATACTGGGCGCCTACGGATGCGGCGTGTTCCGCAATGATCCGGTTAAGGTGGCGGGCTGGTGGAAGGAGCTTTTGGAGCAGTATTTTCCCGGTGACTTTGACACCATTGTATATGCGGTTTTGGACCGCTCCGCCACCCAGGCGTGTTTAAGGGCATTCCGGGATATCTGAAATGTGTGTATGACAGCTGCAGCAGTACCTATTGACTTTTAAAATGAGCCGTAGTATACTTGTGCCAACAATGAAAAGGGGTGCTGGAGTGGAATCCGGCTGAGATGGAATATGTTCTGAACCCTGATACCTGATCTGGATAATGCCAGCGTAGGAAGCCTGCAGAAGATGTGAATTTTGTAAGTTTTATCCCGCCCGGACTATCCGGACGGGATTTTTTATTCCGTATGATTTGAAGAGAAAAGGAGAAATAATATGAACGCAAGCGTAGCAATCCAGTCACTTCCAAAGGCAGCAAATGACGAAGAATTAATCCGTATCGTGGACCAGGTCATCGACTACATCAAGAGTACGGGGTTAAACTATTATGTAGGTCCCTTTGAGACAACCATTGAAGGGGATTATGACCAGCTGATGGATATTGTAAAAGAGTGCCAGCATATTGCGGTCAGGGCAGGGGCGCCCTCAGTGGCTGCATACATTAAGGTTTCTTACCACCCCGAAGGAGATGTGCTTACCATTGAAAAGAAAGTCACCAAGCATCACCAGTAAACTGTGGTCTGTTTCAGCCATTCTCGCCATCCTTATCCTGTGGCAGCTTTCTGTATCCCTTGGTCTGGTGGAGGGATTTATGCTGCCTTCACCGGTCCAGGTGGCAGGGGCGTTTATAAAGGAATTCCCGGCCCTTATGGAGAATGCCAGGATTACACTGGCCGAGGCAGGGATGGGACTTGTTTTGGGAATTGCCACGGGCTTTGGGGCGGCCGTGCTGATGGACCGGTTTGACAAGGCATTTAAGGCATTTTATCCCATCATTGTACTGACCCAGACAGTGCCGGCTGTGGCCATTGCGCCTCTTCTGGTGCTGTGGTTTGGCTATGAAATGACTCCCAAGGTCATACTCATTGTGATTACCACTTTTTTCCCCATAACGGTGGGGCTGCTCACCGGATTCAGGGCAGCGGACCCGGATGCTGTGAACCTGTTAAAGGCCATGGGAGCGGGCCGGTTCCAGATATTTTGCTATATCAAGCTGCCGGGTGCCATGGGCCAGTTCTTTTCCAGTCTCAAGATATCAGCCTCCTATGCAGTGGTGGGAGCTGTGATTTCTGAGTGGCTGGGCGGATTTGGCGGACTGGGCGTATACATGACAAGGGTTAAGAAGGCATTTTCCTTTGACAAGATGTTTGCGGTCATTTTCCTCATATCTGCCATCAGCCTGATTCTGATGTGGGCCGTGGAACTGCTTCAGAAAAAATGCATGCCGTGGGATACCGGTCAGACACATAAATAGGATGTGGAACAGATATCCGGCGTTTCATTAAGAGGAGAGAGTAAGATGAAAAATAAGTGCGCAAGTATGCTGTTAGCCTCCCTGTGCCTGGGCGTACTTCTCACCGGGTGCGGCAAGGCCCCGGATTCAGGAGAGAATACCGCCCCTGTCCAGGCGGCGAAACAGGATGTAAGAAAGCTGACATTTGTCCTGGACTGGACGCCTAACACCAACCACACAGGCATCTATGTTGCCCGGGAAAAAGGATATTTTAAGGATGCCGGTCTGGAGGTGGAGATCGTGCAGCCGCCGGAAAACGGGGCAGAGGTGCTGGCTGCTTCCGGAAAGGCTCAGTTTGCGATGTCCTTCCAGGACAGCCTGGCGCCGGCGTTTTCAGGGGATAATCCCCTTCCTGTGACAGCTGTGGCAGGCGTCATACAGCACAATACATCGGGCATTATATCCAGAAGGGGCGAAGGTATGGACCGCCCAAAGGGACTGGAGGGGAAAAAGTATGCCACCTGGGACCTTCCTGTGGAAAAGGCGACCATTAAGGATGTGATGGAAGCAGACGGAGGGGATTTTGATAAGGTGGAACTGATTCCCAGCACCGTAACGGACGAGGTGACGGCACTGAGGACAAAATCCGTGGATGCCATATGGATTTTTTATGCATGGGCCGGAGTCAAGACAGAGCTGGAAGGTCTGGAGACTGACTACTTTGCGTTTGCGGACTTGGATTCTGTATTTGATTTTTATACGCCGGTTATCATAGCCAACAATACATTCCTCGCAGAGGAGCCGGAGACAGCCAGGGCATTTCTGGACGCTGTCAGCAGGGGATACGAGTTCGCCATAGAACATCCCCAGGAGGCAGGAGAGATCCTGTGCAAGGCAGCTCCGGAGCTGGACCCGGATCTGGTAAAAGCCAGCCAGGAATACCTGGCGGACAAGTACCAGGCGGATGCGCCCCAATGGGGATATATTGACCAGGAGCGCTGGGATGCATATTACGCATGGCTGAATGAAAAGGGGCTTACGGAAACGCCCATTGAGGCGGGAACAGGATGTTCCAATGAATACCTGCCGTAAGGCCGGGGACGGCAGTGCTGTGCCAGGAGGAGAACATGGAGCAACTAAAGGTAGAGGGAATCTCAAAATCCTTTGACGGGGAGCCGGTGCTGGCGGATATATCCATCACCCTGAACAAGGGGGAGCTGGTGTCTCTGCTGGGAATCAGCGGAGGCGGAAAGACCACCCTTTTTAACATTATTGCAGGTCTGTCAAGGCCGGATACAGGTCATGTCCTTCTGGACGGGGAGGACGTAACCGGATGCCCCGGGCGGGTGAGCTATATGCTGCAGAAGGACCTGCTCCTTCCCTACCGGACCATAGAGGACAATGTGGCCCTTCCTCTGATTGTAAAAGGAATGAAGAAGAGGGAGGCACGGGAGGCTGTCTTTCCCTATTTCCGGCAGTTCGGCCTGGAGGGCACCCAGAAAAAGTATCCGGCCCAGCTGTCCGGGGGCATGCGCCAGAGGGCGGCTCTGCTTCGGACGTATCTGTTTTCCGGCAGCGTGGCCCTGTTGGACGAGCCATTTTCCGCACTGGATATGCTGACTAAGAAATCCGTCCATGACTGGTATCTGAAGGTGATGGACGAAATCCATCTGTCCACTCTGTTTATTACCCACGACATTGACGAGGCCATATTGCTGTCCGACCGGATTTACCTGCTGACAGGCAGGCCCGGAAGGATAACGGAGGAACTTATCATAAAAGAGACAAAACCCAGGGACAGGGATTTCGGCCTTACGGAAGAATTTCTGGAAAATAAGAGGCATATACTGAGACATCTTGAAACCACCGTCTGAAAAACGAGGAGCCATGATAATGGTTCCTTATTTTATTGTCTTTTTATATCCGGCATTTTACGATAAGGTTGACGGGGACAGGTAAAGAATATTATAATTAATATATTTCAATGAAAAGCTGCGTGCGGAAAAGAGGTACTTGTATGAGTACGAATAGAAGCAGTGAAGAGACAAGCATATACATCATAGACAGGGATTACAGGCTGGTGCATTTCAACCACGCCCTTAAGCGGAGGTTTAAGGATGTGCGCTGCGGTGACGTCTGTTATGAGAAGCTGTGCGGAGAGGACCGGCCCTGCCAGGGCTGTCCGCTGAATCAGGATTCGGACGGGGCTGTCATGTTTTATAATAAAGCGATCCAGCAGTGGGTGGAGGTAAGTTCCGGGAACATGGACTGGCCGGGCCTGGGGCCCTGCCGGGTGATTCTGGTGCGGGAAATCAACGAGGGCAACAAGAATCTCTTTTACAATCTTACCAGTATTTCTGCCTATGACGAATTGTTTGAGTTGAATTTTACCAGGGATTCTTATAAGATACTGTACCATCAGGAAGGAAAGTATGTGATTCCTGCGCCGGAGGGAACCTTAAGCTCCATGGTGCAGGAGGTATCGGAACATATGATTCATCCGGAGGACGCCCGGCGTTTTTTGGAATTCTGGGAGCCGGGACGCATTGCATCGTGCCTGTGGGACCAGCACGGAAGCCATATCCTTAAAGGTGAGTTCCGCAAACGGAAGGTGGATGGAACCTGGTGCTGGGTGGTGCAGATTGTGGTGCCCATTTTAAGCGGCGCTAAGGACGAGGACATCGTCATGTGTTTTATCCAGGACATTGACGAACAGAAACGCAGGGAAGAATCACTGGCCCTGGGCAATAAGGAGACAGAGAAGGGGACAGATCCCATCACCGGGCTTTGCAGGAGGCCGGTGTTTTTCAGGCAGTCGGACGCCTTTTTGAAACACGTAAACAATCCTGAAGATTACTGCCTTATGGCCATTGATATTGAGCATTTCAAGCTTTTTAATGACTGGTACGGACAGGAGGCAGGAGACCGCCTTCTGGCTATGATAGGGGAGCTTCTGAATAAGACACAGTCGGAGGAGGGAGGTCTTGCCGGATATATGGGAGGGGACGATTTCGTCATACTTCTTCCTGATACGCCCGCTGTCCTGCGGAAGCTCCAGGAGGAGATAACCAGGTACATGAAGGAGCAGGGCGGTACGGCGGGATTTCTTCCGGCCTTTGGCATCTATGGCATTGACGGCGGGGGCCTTGCGGTCAGCAACATGTACGACATGGCAGTCATAGCCCTGTCATCTGTGAAGGGCAATTACGCCCAGAGGGTCAGCCGGTATGACAGCCGTATGAAGCAGAAGCTGGAGGAGGACCACCGGCTTCTCTCTGAAATACAGCGGGCCCTGGAACATGGTGAGATTACCTTCTATGCCCAGCCCAAGTGCAACATGAGGACAGGAAAGATTGTGGGGCTGGAATCTCTGGTGCGCTGGAATCATCCCGAGCGTGGCCTCATAGCTCCCGGCGTGTTTATTCCGCTATTGGAGAACAACGGTCTGGTGACAAAGCTGGACCTGTATGTCTGGGAGGAAGTCTGTAAAAATGTAAGAAAATGGATAGACAGCGGCCGCAAGCCGGTTCCCATCTCGGTCAACGTGTCCAGGATGGACATTTATACCCTGAATGTGACCCATGTGTTTCAGGAACTCATCAGTCGTTACAGCCTGGATCCCAGGCTCATAGAGATTGAAATTACGGAGAGCGCCTATGTGGAGGAGTACAAGGTTATAACAGCCGTGGTGGAGGAACTGCGTTCCGCGGGCTTTACCGTGCTGATGGATGATTTTGGCAGCGGTTACTCCTCCCTTAACATGCTGAAGGATGTGAATGTGGATGTCCTGAAAATTGATATGAAATTTCTGGACATGGATCACGAAAGCGTGGATAAGGGCCTGGGAATCCTGGAGGCAATCACCCGCATGGCCAATATTGTGGGCATCCGGATGATTGCGGAGGGAGTGGAGAGTAAGGAGCAGATGGAGCTGCTTCAGGACATGGGCTGCACCTATGGACAGGGTTATTATTTCTATCATCCCATGCCCATTGAGGTTTTCGAGCAGATCCTGTCAGATGAGGCCAACATTGACTTCAGGGGAATCAAGGCGCGCCAGATTGAGCGGATCCGCCTTCAGGAGCTGATGAACGGGGACATGGTAAGCGATGCCATGATGAACAACATACTGGGCGCCGTTGCATTTTACGATTTATACGATGGAAGGCTGGAACTGCTCCGGGTTAATGAGCAGTACTGTTCCGTCACCCGGACCACAGGCATGGACCTGGAGGAAGTGCGCAAAACCATTCTGGACACCATATTTGAAGATGACCGGGACCAGGCGATGGAGATATTCAGCCGGGCCAGGCAGAATCCCATCAAGGGAGCGGAGGGGGACCTGCGCAGCAGGCGGGGGGACGGCACCTCCATGTGGATGCATCTGAGGGTATTCTTCCTCAGGGAGCAGGACGGCCACTGGCTTTACTACGGGGCCATAAGCGATATATCCCAGCAAAAGCAAAGGGAACAGCAGCTGGAAGCCTCCCAGCGCGCCCTGTCATCCGCAGTACATATATCAGAAAAGGATGAGTCCTTTATGACGCTGACCGAGGAGAACCGCAGGGCCGCAGCCGCCATCTTTGCCCAGATGACCCCAGGCGGCATGATAGGAGGCTACTGCGAGGAAGGATTTCCTCTGTATTTTGCCAACCATGAGATGGTAAAGCTGCTGGGCTATGAAACCTTTGAGGAGCTGTCGGAGGCTATCCGGGGAAAGGTGGTCAATACCATCCATCCTGATGACCGGCAGCGGGTGGCGGCAGACATAGGCCCGCGATATTACACCGGCCTGGAATACACCACCACCTACCGCATGCCCAAGAAGGACGGCACCTGGTTCTGGACCCTGGACAAGGGCCGTGTCATCGAGGCGGAGGACGGCCGTCTGGCCATCATCAGTGCATGTACGGACATCTCCGAGAGCATGGAAGCCCAGCGCCTGTTAAGGGAGCGCAACAGCGCCCTGGTCAGGGAGAATGCGGAGTTAAACATTCTCAACAATGACATGCCCGGCGGCTATCACCGCTGCGCCAGGACAAAGGACTTTGACTTCACTTATATCAGCCGTCGTTTCCTTGAGATATCCGGTTACAGCCGGCAGCAGATAAAGGACCTGTTTGACAACAAATTCATCAACATGATACATCCGCAGGACCGCGGCAGAGTTACCGGCGAGGTAGACTGCCTGACCGGCCGGGACAGCTGCGGCATCATGGTTTACCGAATGCAAAGCCCGCGGGGCTACATCTGGATTGTGGACCAGACCAACTACCTGATCTACGAAAACAGGGAATACCTTCAGGGAGTTGTCACCGAACTTTCGGAGCTTCAAAAAATCGTGGATTCAATCCAGCCAATCAAACTGCAGTGACGCAAAAGACGGACCATCAGCCGTGTGCCGGCGGTCCGTCTTTTTCCATGCCCTCCCCCTAAACCATGGTTGGTAATGAATTTCTTTACCAATGTTGTATTCACACCCCCAGTCCGTTATAATGGTTAATGAACTTTAACGAAAGGAAGTAAGGAAATGAGACAACACCATGTAATAATTGATAGGGACAAGTGCGTCGGATGCTCCAGATGCGCCAGCGTGTGCGTGGCCCATAATATTGTGATAAAAAATAAAAAGGCGGAGACAGTATTAGATGGCTGCCTGATGTGCGGGCAATGCAGCGCGGTCTGTCCCAAAAAGGCCATTACGGTCAGCGGTTACCACACTGACCAGAAAGAGAAACAGGGGGATATCCGTCTGGATCCCCGGGAAGTGCTGGAGGTAATCCGATTCCGCAGAAGCATCCGTCGTTTTAAGCAGGAGCCTGTACCAAACGAAGTAATTGACCAGATATTAGAGGCAGGCACTCTGACCCATACGGCCAAAAACATGCAGGACGTATCCTTCACCGTGCTGGAAAAGGAAAAGAACCGCATAGAGCAGATGGCGGTCAGCGTGTTCAAAAAAATAAAGCCCATAGCGGATCTGTTAAGCCCTATGGCCAGAAACATGAAAATAGACGACCACTTTTTCTTTTTCAACGCCCCTGTTGTCATCGTCATAACGGCAAAGGACAAAACAAACGGCATCCTGGCTGCCCAGAACATGGAATATATAGCAGAAGCCAATGGACTGGGCGTGTTATACAGCGGATTTTTCACAATGGCCGCCAACGCTTCGCATAAAATCAGGAAAGCAATCAAAGTGCCCAAAGGAAAGCGCGCGGCAATGACGCTGGTGCTGGGGTATCCGGACATAAAGTTCCTCCGTTCCCCACAGCGCAAAAAAGCGGAAGCCACATACATGTAATCACCTGCATGTGACACCCATACACAATCACAGGGAGACAAAATGGAAAGAGAATGTGAAAAGAGACTGAAAAAAATCGTAGAAGGATTTCAGGAATGCCGCAATGCCTTTACAGCCATTGGGGATGAGACAAGGCAGCTCATACTGCTGGTGCTGTTAGAAAGCGATTTATCGGGAATCCGTGTAGGTGAAATTGCCCAAAAGGCCCACCTCACAAGACCTTCCGTATCCCATCACCTGCAAATACTTAAGGAGTCCGGCATTGTTGCCATGCGCAGGGAGGGAACAAAGAACTATTACTATTTAAGCGCGGACGAAACCCAATGGAAAGAGATAGCCGGTTTAACCGGCCTTATCTACAAGAGCATACAGCATATCAGCTCACAGCCATAAAAAGCAGAAGGAGACAATTGCCATGATTCTATATTTTTCAGGAACAGGAAACAGTGAATACGCTGCCAGGAGAATCAGCACAGAGACAAAGGACAAACTCATGAATCTGGGAGAGAGAATACGCAGCCGCGACTTTTCGGGCATACATTCAGACACCCCCTGGGTGGTAGCCGCTCCCACCTATGCGTGGAGAATCCCCCGCGTCCTGGAGGAATGGCTGAAAAACACAGAATTAGGGGGAAACAAAAACATTTACTTTGTAATGACCTGCGGCGGAAACATCGGAAACGCAGGCAGATACCTGAAAAAGCTGGCCCGGTCAAAAGGTCTGGACTACAGGGGCTGCGCCCAGATTGTCATGCCAGAAAACTACATTGCCATGTTCACAACCCCCACCCAGGAAGAAGCGGCCGGAATAATCCGCGGTTCCTTAAGGGCAATAGACGAAGCCGCCCGGCAAATCAAGGACAGCAGGCCATTCCCCCAGCTTCCCATAACACGAAAAGACAAAATCAACAGCAGCATAGTAAACATCCTCTTTTACCCAATGTTCGTCCACGCCAAAAAGTTCCAGGCAACCAATGCCTGCACATCCTGCGGCAAATGCGCCGTCATCTGCCCCCTAAACAACATCCATCTGAAAAACGGAACCCCGGTCTGGGGAAAAAACTGCACCCACTGCATGGCCTGCATAAACCGCTGTCCAAGCCAAGCCATCGAATACGGAAAACACACCCAAACCCTCCCCCGCTACACCTGCCCCAAAAGCATATAATGAAAATAAACCAAGTCCTATTTAACTCCCACCCATAAGCGTGGAAGCGCCAGCGGACGTGAGAAAGACTAAGCTGGAAAAGGTGTGGGGGACGGGCGGGGAGCTTTGGCGAATTTTACCGAGGGATTACAGTCTCTTAGCCAGGAGAGGGGGCGGAGCAGGAGGGTGAGGGAGGGCGTACAGCGCCCGGACGAAAGCGCATATGGAGCAGAACTCATCAAGAGTTCTGCGGAATTTGCGCGATCCCTCCTGCGCAGCCCCCTCTCCTGGCTTAGAGACTGTTCCCGAGGGAACCATGAGCCAAAGCTCCCCGCCCGTCCCCCGCGCCTTTTCCCGACCCACATCCCCGTCCGCGTCCCTTCCACCTTACAAATCCAACTTCAAATCCCCATCCTTTATCCACCCCATCCTGCGCAGTACCTCCCCAAACACAAAGGTCAGCACAGCAGGAAGCAGGAAGCACACCAGAAGGATGCCCACCCACATACTGGCTCCGCCGCCCATGGCCGTATATACGCCGATGGGGCCTACCAGCCCGCAGGTACCCATGCCGGACCCGGCGGGAATGTTTTCCAGGCGGAAGACCATGGTGGCTATGGGGCCGGTAATCATGGATGCCAGTGTGGGAGGTATCCAGATACGGGGATTGAGTACAATATTGCCCATCTGCAGCATACTGGTGCCCAGGCCCTGGGCCATCAGTCCTCCGATTTTATTTTCGCGGTAGCTCATAACGGCAAATCCAATCATCTGGGCGCAGCAGCCGGCTGTGGCAGCGCCTCCGGCCAGTCCGTCCAGGGACAGGGCAATGCAGATAGCAGCGCTGCTGATGGGAAGGGTCAGGGCAATGCCGATAAGGGCTGACACCAGGATCCCCATGATGAAGGGCTGCATTTCCGTGGCTGTCTTTACCAGATTTCCGAACCAGTTCATGAACCCGGCCACGCCTGGTCCCACGAACTGGGCCACCAGCACACCGGAGATAATGGTGATGCCGGGCGTTACGATGATATCAAGGCGTGTTTCCTTGGATACAATCTTGCCAAGTTCAGCCGCCACAATGGTGGCGACCAGGGCGCCCACAGGACCTCCCAGGGCATTGCCCGCGATGCCCACCGTGGCAGCGGAAAACAGAACAAGCTGAGGCGCCTTTAAGGCGTGGGCAATGGCGATGCCCAGGGCTGCGCCGGTAGCGCTTTTGGCATAGTCGGCAATGACATTGAAAATTTCAATCTGGAACTGCTGGCCCAGGGTACCGAAGATGGTGCCGATGAGAAGGGAAGCAAACAGGCCGAAGGCCATGGCTCCCAGGGCGTCAATCAGATAGGTCTGCACCGTGATGTTTACATTTTTCCGTTTCAGGAATTCTTTCACACTTGATTTTGCCATACTCATATTCTCCCTTTATGGGGCTGAGGAATGTATCGGAAGTTATACGCTCCGGAGCCTTTATTTTGTTAGGGATTTTATCACATATTCATAAAAATGCAAGGTTTTTGACTAAAATCGCATTTTTTGTTAAAATATTAACAGATTGCAAAATAATACTGTGTGGGATATAATGGTATGAACAGGGGATATTAACCTGGAAATGAGGTGGACGTTATCGAATTCCAGATTTTATATACACTGCAGGAACTTCGCACGCCTTTGGTAGACGGGCTTATGGTGTTCATTACCTCTCTGGGCGACCACGGATGGTTCTGGATCCTTATGGGTGTCCTGCTTTTTTCATTTCCCAGGACCAGGATATTAGGCGGATGTATGCTTATATCCATAGCGGCCGGATTTCTCCTGGGCAATGTAATGCTTAAAAATATAGCGGCTAGGCAGCGCCCCTGCTGGCTGGATCCTTCCGTGGAACTGCTGGTCCCTGTCCCAAAGGATTTCTCCTTTCCTTCGGGGCATTCCCTGGTGAGCTTTGAGGGAGCGGTCTGCATCTTCCTTTTTAACAGGAAATGGGGGATTCCGGCCCTGATGCTGGCGGTGCTTACCGCGTTTTCCAGGCTGTATCTCTTTGTACATTTTCCAACGGATGTGCTGGCGGGAATCGTCATGGGAATCGTAATCGCGTGGTCCGTTGTGAGGACAGCGAAAAGGCAAATGGAAAAAACAGACCGGATGTCAGGGAAACCATAACATGGCGGCAGGCCGGACAACGGATATGACTATAGAATGACAGAATGAAAGACAGGTGGAAGTTATGTTGGAACGCGCTCCGGGAATTTTTGAAGTGGAGTTTCACAGCAATCAGAAAAGTATTGATGAGATTAAGATATTCCTCATTCCGGGAAAGGATGGGGAGAGAAGCCTGATGGTGGACGCGGGCTTTCGCAGCAGGACGTGTCTGCACGTCATGGAAGAGGCGCTGGGAAAACTGGGAATCACCTATGACAGGCTGGATATATTCCTGACCCACAAGCATCATGACCACTGCGGTCTGGCCAGCGAGTATGCGGCCAGAGGCGCGAGGCTGTTCATGAATCCCCAGGAAGACAGGCATTGCTATGACTGTCTGTACTATAACCACAGCCATGGCTCCACGGAGGACCAGCCCCAGGTGCTGCAAAGCGTCGGGGTGACAGAGGATGGGACGCCGGAGATATGGAACATGTTTATGGAAGTAAACCAAAGGATCCGGGAGAACAGGGGATGGGAATTCGAGATTCCGGGATACCCCTATACGCCGGTCAGTGAGGGACGGATTCTGAGCTATGGGGATTATGACCTGGAGACAGTGGGGCTTAAGGGACATACCTACGGGCAGATGGGGCTGTACGACCGGAACCATAAGATACTTTTTTGCGCGGACCAGGTCATTGACGGCATTGTGCCCATTGTGGGCACCACCTATCCGGACGAGCATCTGCTTAAGGGGTATTTTGACTCCCTGGAAAAGCTGAAGCACCAGTATGGGGACTGCCTGATTCTTCCGGCTCACAAGGAACCCATCCGGGATGTGAAGCGGGTGGTGGACCGGATTGTCTTTGCCTATCTGGATAAGACGGATTTGATCAAGCATATCCTGGACCACGGCCACCACAGGATGACCACCAAGGAGGTGGCGTGTCTGGCTTACGGTATAGACCATGTGCCCAGGGACCAGTCTGAGTTCATCAAGCTTAAGATGGTCATAAGCAAGACCTTTTCCTGTCTGGAATACCTGTATGATGAGGATTTTGCCATCCGTACCCTGGAGAACGGGACCTATTACTGGGAAGCGCCGTAATAAGCCGCGGAGGAAGATGTCAAAAAAGTGCTTGCATATCTTCATATATAGTGTATAGTAGAAGGTACAATAAAAACAGAAGCAGAGTAGGTATATGTGCGTTAAGTGCCGGCTGGACAGGGAGTTGTCAGCTGGACGAAAGAGGATTCCCAAAGGGAAACTGTCTGCGGTACATATGCCGCATCCCGCTGCAACAGAGATAGATGGAGCGGCCTGTTTTATGTGCAGCCGGTTTACGCCGGCCAAAAGCGTGTGTGAAAATCAATGATACAGCACGTTCTCGCACAGGGAAGCCATGTCCGGGCATAGTGGTGCACCGGATGGGTTTTCGGGGCCGTTTTTTGTATGCCAGGAAGAAAGGTTCCTGCACCTGCCATTGTATATCTCCGTTTGTAGTCCGTGAAATCTGCAAAGGAGGTAATGAATCATGAAGAAATTAGCAGAACTGTTCGGCAGCTCGTCCCGGGAGCTTAAGAGTGTCAGGACCATCACTGTGTGCGCCATGCTGGCGGCAGCGGCAATCATCCTGGTAAATTTCCGCATCGAGCTGACGAACACCCAGAGAATCGGTTTTTCCGGCATACCCAACCAATTAGTGGCCTATCTGTTTGGCCCCGCAGTCAGCTGTCTGTTTGCGGGGGCGCTGGACATCATCAAGTATCTCATCAAGCCGGTGGGGGCCTTTTTTCCCGGCCTGACCCTGGTGACCATGCTGGCTGGCCTGATTTACGGGTTTTTCTTTTATAAGAAACCATTAAAGCTGACCAGGGTGCTGGCGGCCCATTTCCTGGTCTGCCTGGTGTGCAACGTGATTCTCAATACCCTGTGTCTCAGCATCCTGTACGGGCAGGCATTCATGATACTCCTGCCTCCCAGGGTCATACAGAACATAGTGAAATGGCCCATTGATTCCTTTATTTTCTTCAATGTGGCCAAGATGCTGGAGATGTCCGGCGTGTTCCGGGTGGTCAGAGGAAGCAGGGCAGCCGTACAGCGGTAGCGGGAAGATTAAAAGTTATTTATTTAACGGGTGAAGCATTTAACGAGAGCAGAGAGGGACAGATACTGGTTGTCCCTCTCTGTTTACAGCAAAATGCCCTCGGGATTCAGGTATGAACCTGTCCCGGGGGCATTTTGCTGTCAGGTGGTCCGGGCAGGTCAGAACAGCCCCTGAGAATTGCCGGTTTGCCCTGTTAATTTTGCGACGGGCTGTTTCGCAAAAAGTACACCGGCTCTGTTGATTCCCCTGTATGGCTGTGCTATGATTGGGGCTGCAAAAATGAGATGAGAGCAGTTTAAAGGAGGAATCATGCCATGGCAGTTCATGTAATCGACGAAGCCAACCGTTGTCTTCAGTGTAAGAAACCCATGTGTCAGCAGGGATGCCCAATCCACACCCCCATACCAGCCATGATTAAGGCCCTGAAAGAGGGGGGACTGGAGGAGGCAGGTGCCATGCTGTTTTCCAACAACCCCATGTCACTGGTGTGTTCCCTTGTATGCAATCATGAGCGGCAGTGCGAGGGCCACTGTGTCCTGGGAAGGAAGGGGCAGCCGGTTCATGTGAGCAGCATAGAGAATTATATATCGGACACATGCCTGGAGCGTATTGACGTCCAGTGCCAGCCAAAGAACGGGAAAAAGGTGGCTGTTATCGGGGCAGGGCCTGCGGGTATCACAATCGCCATCCTTCTGACAAAGAAGGGGTACAGTGTAACCATTTTTGACTCCAGGGACAAGATTGGCGGCGTACTGCAGTACGGCATACCGGAATTCCGTCTGCCCAAGGCGATACTGGAGCGCTATAAGAAAAAGCTTCTGTCCATGGGAATCAGGATTCGTCCCAATACCACCATAGGAGGGGCCCTGGAAATCAAGGACCTGTTCCGGGACGGATATGAGAGCATCTTTATCGGCACCGGCGTATGGCGTCCAAAGAAGCTGGGAATCAAGGGAGAATCCCTGGGAAATGTGCATTTTGCCATTGATTACCTGGCTAATCCGGATGCCTACGACTTAGGGGACAGGGTGGCTGTCATCGGAGTGGGCAATTCCGCCATGGACGTGGCCAGGACCGTCATCCGAAAAGGGTCCCACCATGTGACCCTCTACGCCAGGGGAAGCCATTCGGACGCCAGCCTTCATGAGACGCAGTATGCCATGCTGGACGGAGCTAAATTTGAGTTCAGCAGGAATATTGTGGAAATCAATGACAACGGGCCTGTATTTCAGCAGATACTGTATGATGAGGAAGGCAATGTGACGGGGTATTCCGGGGAAAAAGAGCAGGTTTACGCTGACTCTGTTATTATTTCCATCAGCCAGGGGCCAAAGAGCAAGCTGGTCAATACCACAGAGGGGCTGAAGGCCACCAGAAACGGCCTTCTGCAGACGGACGAACAGGGGGAGACAACGGTGGAGGGAATCTTTGCCTCCGGCGATGTGGTTCTGGGAGCCAAGACCGTGGTGGAGGCAGTGGCTTATTCCAAGACCGTGGCGGAAGCCATGGATGCCTATATGAAGGAAAAAGCCGGTAAAGAAAAAAATGAAAAAGACGGGAAAGGACTGGCAGGCCGGGAATAACCGTGGTAAAATAGGACTTGAAAACGTTTGCAAAGGAGAAGGATCCATGAAACTGAATACAGGCATGAGATGCCATGATTTATGTCCGAAGATGGAAATGGAGAAGCTGTTTGCCCGGGTAAGGGAACATGATATCCGTCAAATCCAGCTGGCATTCGGAAAGTCCATCAGCGATTATGATTTTACCGCAGGCCATTACAGCTCCGGTTTTGCCCGGACCATTGCCCGGGAGCTGGAGAAGAACCAAATCCATGTGGCTGTGCTGGGCTGCTATATCAATCCTGTCAATCCCATTGAATCCAGACGCCAGGCGGAGGTGGCGCGTTTTATCGAACATATGAAATATGCCAGAATCATAGGGGCTGATATGGTGGGAACCGAGACAGGACGCCTGGATCCGGATTTCAGGGTCACAGAGGAATCCTATACAGAGGACGCCTACCAGCTGCTTTTAAGGAGCATGAGGGAGATCGTGGCTGCGGCTGAGAAGCTGGGAGTTATCGTAGGTGTGGAGGGCGTATTTAACCATACACTGTATAGCCCTGCCCGGATGAAGCGGTTCCTAGAGGACATTGATTCCCCCAATGTGGAGGTGATACTGGACGCCGTGAATCTGATCCACCCCGAACAGGCGGAGCCAGAGGCACAGAAAGAGGTTATTGACAGGGCTTTTGCATATTACGGCGACCGAATAGGCGCCCTTCATGTAAAGGATTTTGTCTTTGACGGCCAGGAACAGCTGTTCCGCCATGTGGGTGACGGCCTTTTCCGGTATGAACCCCTTATGAAGCATGTAAAGGAGAGGAAGCCCCATATTGCCATGCTGTTGGAGAATTCCAGCAGGGAGCGGTATCATGAAGATGTGAAGTTCTTACAGACGATTTACGATCAGGTGTAGATATGGAACACCCCAAAGCTGATAAAAAGGCTTTGGGGTGTCTTTTGATATAGGATATCCGGCTCTGTCCGTCAGATGCGGATACAATCAGGCATTGGCTCCCAGCTCCCGTTTCATTTTCCGGAAGGAAAGAAGGAACAGCGTTACCGTGGTGCACACGGCTATGGTATCGGCAATGGGTTCTGCCACGAATACCGCAAACACTTTGTTTTCAAAGAGGTTAGGCAGAACGTAAATCAGCGGTATCAGCAGGATGACCTTCCGCAGCAGGGCCAGGAACAGGGAGGTTTTGCTGTCTCCGATGGCGATAAAGGTCTGCTGGCATGCCAGCTGGGCTCCAAAGAGCAGGGACGCGGCCATATAGATGCGGATGGACCACTCGCTGAAGGCTGTCAGGGCTGCATCCTGGGTAAAGATGCGGATATACACCATGGGCGCAAACATGGCCACAGCCCAAAGTACGGTTGAGTAGGTCATACATGAGGTCAGAAGCAGCCGGAAGGTCCTGCTTACGCGGTCCAGCTTTTTGGCGCCGTAGTTAAAGCTGATAATGGGCTGGGCGCCCTGGGTCAGTCCCTGAAGGGGCAGGAGGGAGAACTGCATCACGCTTCCCATGATGGTCATGGCCCCTACTGCCACATCTCCCCCGTATTTTAAGAGGGAGGTATTAAAGCAGATATTCAGGATGCTTTCCGTGAACTGCATGACAAAAGGGGCTGCGCCCAGCGCAATGGCCGGCATGAGAATTTCCCTTTTGGGCCGCATGAAGCAGGTGCGTATTTTAAGGTAGCTCTTATTCGATATCAGGAACAGGACAACCCAGGCAGCGGAGATTCCCTGGGATATGATGGTGGCCAGGGCAGCGCCCCGAACACCCATGTGAAACACAAACATGAGAATGGGGTCCAGGATGATGTTGCATATGGCCCCGATGAGCACGGTGTACATACCTGTCTTGGCGTATCCCTGGGCATTGATAAAGGCGTTGAGTCCAAGGGCCAGCTGTACAAAAATGGTTCCCAGGGAATAAATCTGCATGTAAGCCCACCCGTACTCTATGGTATTGCCGCTGGCTCCGAACATCAGCAGGATGCGGCGGCCGAAGATAAGGAAGAAGGCAGTCAGCACAACGGCCACGGTTATAAGGGCAGTGGTACAGTTGCCCAGGATGTTTTCTGCTTCGTCCTTCCTGCCCTTGCCCAGCATGATAGAGGCCCTGGGAGCACCGCCCATACTTACCAGGGCGGCAAAGGCGGAAATCGCCATGATAACCGGGAAGGTGACGCCTACCCCTGTAAGCGCGTTGGCGCCTTCGCCGGGCAGGTGGCCGATATACATACGGTCCACCATATTATACAGAACGTTGATGATTTGGGCTGTAATGGCCGGCAGGGCCAACTGAAAAAGAAGCTTCCCCACGCTGCCCGTGCCCAGGTCCACCTCTTTTGCTTCTTTGTTTTTCTCCATATAAATCACAATCCTTTCGTATTTCAAAAATAACCATTTAAATACTATATCTCGAAACCAAGGGAAAGTCAACCAGAGGGCCGGCTGGCAAAAAGCCGAAAAAACAGGCCCTGGCGGACAAAATTTACGCTCTAAGGATACCGGCACAAACCGGCATGGCGCGTCTTTTTTGTACAGAGACGGTCAGGGAAGGACAGAACGGGTTTTGCTGTATCTGTACAAACTAAACAAAAAAACGGTATTATATCGAAAAAAACAGTGGTGTTTTATGTCTTTATGCATAAAAATGTAATTTTATATTGACAGGAATGTCAGATAATATTATAATGCAAATAACAATACAAGTTGTAATAATAATATGTAATAATAAATTGCCAGGAGGTAACAGTATGAGAGAAAAAATTGCCGGAGCCCTTTACGGGATGGCCCTGGGCGATGCCATGGGGATGCCTGCCGAGTTGTGGGGAAGAAAGAGAGTAAAGGCCTTTTTTGGACGGATTGAAGGATTCTTGGACGGACCGGCTGAGAATGATGTGGCGTTCAACTATAAGAAGGGCCAGTTCACCGATGATACGGGCCAGGCCCTTGTCCTGTTGGACTCCATTGAGTCCACTGACTATGAACCGGACACCAGGGACATTGCCCTGAGGATGCTGGCCTGGGCTGAGAAGGAAAATGCCTTTGAAAACAATATTCTGGGTCCCACCTCCAAGGTGGCCCTGGCAAATTTCAGGGATAACATCCAGGATTCCAGGATTACGGATAAGGCGCTGTCCAACGGAAGCGCTATGAGGATAGCACCCATCGGCTGCCTGTTCCGGCCGGAACAAAAGGAGGACATTGCCAGATATGTCTACCTGGTGTCAAGAGCCACACACACCAGTGATGTGACCATAGCCGGGGCTGCCATGATTGCCGAGGCTGTGAGTTCGGCTATTGTGAAGGATGACTTTGAGAAAGTAATGGAGGATGTGTTTGGGATTGAGGAGATTGGTTACGGCATGGGCTGCGAGACCTTCAGTCCAAGGCTGGGAGAGCGCTTGCGGATTGGCCTGGACATCGCCAGATCCTATAAGGGGGATGATGAGGGATTTATCCATAAGCTCTACGATGTGGTGGGCACAGGGGTAGGTATTATTGAGTCTGTCCCTGCCGCCCTGTCCGTGGCATACTATGCCCAGGATCCAAACCTGTCCTGCCTGCTCTGTGCCAACATGGCAGGTGACACAGACACCATCGGAGCCATGGCCACTGCTGTTTGCGGGGCATTTACAGGGATGGGAAGGATAAAACAGGAATACATCCGGACCCTGAGGCAGCAGAATGATGCAGACTTTGACCATTACATCCGTATACTGGAAAAGGGAAGGGAGAGATTTGCATGAAAACCCTTGTAATAGGTGCGGCCATCATTGATATTATCATGAAAATAAAGCGTCTGCCTAAAAGCGGAGAGGATATCCTGTGCAGCGAAACCGTGTCCACGGTGGGAGGATGTGCTTACAACGTGGCGGGTACGCTGCGGGGCTTTGGCGTGGACCACGACCTTTTCGTGCCTGTGGGAAGGGGCATGTACGGGGATATGATCGCAGGCGATTTGGAAAAACTGGGATACCAAATCCTTATCAGGGAAGAGGAGTCGGACAACGGTTACTGCCTGTGCCTGGTGGAGGAGGATGGAGAGCGCACATTTATCACGGTCAAGGGCGCGGAAGGGCGCTTCAGGCCCTCCTGGTTTGAACAGCTGTCCCAGGATGCCTACGGCAGCATCTATGTGGCCGGATACCAGGTGTGCGGTGCCAGCGGCAGGGTCATTTCCGATTGGATGGCGGGCGCGAAGGACAGGATGAAGGAAAAACGCGTTTTCTTTGCTCCGGGACCGGTCATAACCGACATTGACCAGGCTGTGATGGAGCGCATCCTTTCAGTGGGTCCCATTCTCCATCTCAATGAAAAGGAAGCCTTTGATTACGCAAAGCAGCCGTCTGTGGAGGACTGCCTGAGGTACCTGTACGGCCTGAATCATAACCTTGTGGTGGTCACCATGGGAGCTTCCGGCACCATGTATTATGACGGCAGCGTGATGAGGCAGGTCCCTGCTTATAAAACACAGGTAAAGGATACCATAGGGGCAGGCGACAGCCATGTGGCTGCCATGATTGCCGGGTATTCCAAAGGGCTGGATACGGAACAATGCGTGAGGCTTGCCAACCGGGTGGCCTCGGCAATCGTTAGCATCCAGGGGCCGGTGATGACCGGGGAAATGTTTGAACAGCAGGATTTTGCGCCGTATATCCTGAACGGGTGCAGTAAACATACGAATGTGGAGGGGTAGTTTAAATGAATAAGATAAAAGAGTTCTTTCGTGATTGGAGTATATTTGAGAAGGTCTGGCTGATTTTCGTGTGTTCCCTGATGACTGTCATATGGTTTATCAACGGGGATACGCCGTTCATGCTTGTTTTAAGCCTTACAGGCAGCCTGAACCTGGTGCTGGGAGCAAAGGGCAAGGTGGCAGGACTTTATTTTGCCATCATCAACAGCGCCATGTACGCGTACCAGTGTCTGGGAATCCCGCTGTACGGCGAGGTCATGTACAATGTGCTCTACAGCATTCCTGTCAGCGCCACGGCCATTTATCTGTGGAAGAAGAACGCAACCAGCGACGGCGAGGTCAGATTCCGTACCATGACGCTTAAGCTTGTGGCAGGGGTAGCCATAGCCACAGCCGTGGGAGTATGGGGATATTCAGAATTGTTAAAATACATGGGCGGTTCCTTTGCATTCATGGATTCACTGACCACAGTGGTCTCCGTTATAGCCAGTATGCTCTATCTGCTGCGTTATTCCGAGCAGTGGCTTATGTGGGTTATTGTAAATGCCCTGTCCATTATCATGTGGATTATGGTGTTTGTATCAGGGGACACCACGGCCCTGCTTATCATTGTAATGAAAACAGTGAATCTGCTGAATTCCCTCTACGGATACATGAACTGGAGAAAAATATCGCAGAAAACAGCGGAATGAACCCTTTTCTCTCTCCAATAAGTTGAAAGAATGTCTCTCTCAGTATATAATGGTAAAAACAAAAAGAGAGCGGATTGAGGTTATTATGAGAGAGAAATTAGCCAAATATGAGCAGATCAGGCAGGATATCATACATAAAATCGAGAGCATGGAATACAGGCCCAACCAGGTCATTCCATCGGAAAATGAACTGTGCGCATCCTATGGGGTAAGCAGGATTACAGTCAGGAAGGCCATAGACGAGCTGGTTCATGAGGGGCTGCTTTACCGAATCAAGGGAAAAGGAAGCTTTGTCAGGGACCATGGATCGGAGGGGCTGTCGCGTATCTACAGCTTTACCGAGGCCATTCTCCATCAGGGAAAGACGCCGTCCAAAAAGCTGCTGTCACTGAAGGTGGAGGAAGCAGACGCGGATATAAGGCGAAGGATGGGGTTGGAGGAAGGGGAGGAGGTCTATGTCATCAAGAGTATTTATTATGCGGACGGAAGGCCCTACTGTATCAATACCTCTATCCTCCCCAGGAAGCTGTTTCCCAAGCTGGAGTTATTTGATTTCAACCACAACTCCCTGTATGAGGTGCTTAAATCCTTTTACCAGCTCTCCTTCACAAAGGCGCGCCAGATTTTAAACGCCACAGTGGGAAGCAGTGAAATCTACGGATATCTGGAGACAGAGCAGAACCAGCCTTTGCTCAGAATCAACGCTGCCTCATTTTGTCTGTACCATGATAATGAAACTGTATTCGAGATATATGAATCCTATATATTGACGGACATCCTCAGCTATTATGTGGAAAAATATAACACGTAAGTACGCTTCCGTTAATATATAGGCGGCAAAGCAAGAAAAGAGCGGTCCCTGTTTAAGGCAGGGGCCGCTTTTTGTGGAACAGGAGCAGAAGTCCCATGTAGCTGAAGCTCAGGAACAGAATCTGCACGGCTGTCATGATAAAGAGGGGAAGCTCCTTAAGCCAGAAGCAGGACTGGGAAAATGCCAGGTACATGCCGATGGAAATCAGTAAAAGGAGCACGGGCTTAACTATCATGTTGACGGTATCCCAGCAAAAGGGTACCAGACGCTTTACCGCCAGGAAGCTCATGAGGGCCAGGGCCAGTTCACTGACCAGCATGCCCCACAGGTATCCCAGGATACCGTATCTGGGAATGGCAAAGAGTACAAACGCCAGCCGTATGACCATGGCAAACACATTCTGGAAAAAGGTGGATGAAGTCCTGCCAAGACCGTTTAAGATGCTTCCCATGGTAGTGGCCAGGTACATAAAGGGGCACAGCCATGACAGGATGGTGATATATGTACCTGCATTCTGATCGTGGAATACGCTGACGCCCAGCTGGTTCCCAAAGATGGTGAATATGCCGATGCACAGCACACCCATATAGCAGCTGTAGCGCAGGGACATGGATATCATGGAGGAAATACGGGCCTCGTTGCCGTCGGCCTGGGCTTCGGCCACCGTGGGCAGCAGGAGCACGGCCATGGAGTTGGTGATGGCAGAGGGAAACAGGATGAAGGGCAGGGCCATGCTGGTCAGCACGCCGTATACGGACAGGGCCTCTGAGTTTGTGAGGCCGGAGCTCATCAGCTTGTTGGGGATCCATATGGCTTCCGCGCTTCCCAGGACATTTAATATCAGGCGGTTTCCCATAAGGGGAAGGGCCAGGGCCATAAGAGGGGCCGCAGTGGCGCCAAAGGAAAGGGGGATGGCCGGAGCGCGGCGGGAATCCCCGTCTTTGCAGGGCGGGAAGAAGCCAAGGCAGAACACGGTGAAAACGGCAGATGCCATCTCACCAATCAGGTGTCCGTATACAGCCAGGCTTACCGTAATCTGGCGTCCGGATTCCAGCCAGATGCTGGCGATGAGGAACACGGCGCCCATGCGTATGACCTGCTCCGCCACCTGGGAAAAGGCGGGGACACGGGCTTTCTGCATGCCGTAGTAGTAACCGTTGATACAGGCGTGGAGGGCTGCAAAGGGAACAGACACTGCCATCACCGGCAGATAGGGGGCGCATCTTGGTTCCAGCAGAAGCTTTTCTGCCAGGAAACCGGCATTTCCATAGATGACCCAGGCCAGGAGAAAGGACATGCCCATGGCAATGACCAGACCCGTCCTGAATACGGCCCTGCCCCTGGTCTGGTTGGCAGCCACGTACTGCGACAGGGCGGTCTGGATGGAGCCTGCGCAGACAGCGAAACAAATGCTGAATATGGGGTGCACCATATTGTAAATACCCAGTCCCTCGGCGCCGATGGTCCTGGACATGAAGATTCGGTAGAAGAATCCCAGTATCCTGCATATGAACCCGGTGGAGGTCAGGAGTAGGGTCCCGGTGATAAAGGCCATTTTCCTGGGTGACAAGCGCTTGGAGACAGGGGAGGATGCGGTCAATGAGTGATTCATAAACGCTCCTGGAGATGGGAATTATTAAAAATATATGATAAATTCCAGGATGTAGAACACATTGGACGGCGATTTAGAGGCTCTCTAACTTGTTAAATTCCTTGAATATGCCCCGGATTATGACTAAGGTGAGAACCAGGGTTGCGATGTCGGCAACGGGCTGGGCCAGCTGAATGCCCAAAAGGCCCAGGAAATGGGCGGCGATAAGAAGCACCGGAATGAGGAACAGACCCTGGCGCGAGATAGCCAGAAGGGTGGCGCGGAATCCGTAGCCGATGGACTGGGACATCATGTTGCTCATGGTCAGAAATCCGTTCATCCACATGGTGGCTATCTGCAGGCGCAGTGCCAGCGTACCGATGGCAATGACTTCAGGATCATTTTTCCGGAACAGGCTGATTACATGACCGGAGACCAGGAAGCCGCCCGCGCACACCACAACCAGTATGCAGGTGGTAAATTTCACGCAGAACCAGTAGGCCTGGCGGACCCGGCTGTATTTCCTGGCGCCGTAGGAAAATCCGCACACGGGCTGGAACCCCTGGCCGAAGCCAATGACGGCTGAGTTGACGAAGTAAATCAGGCGGTTCACAATGGCCATGGCAGCGATGGCCGCGTCGCCAAATGGGTGGGCCGTGGTATTTAACACAATAGTCGCTATGCTGGCCATACCCTGGCGGGTAAGGGAGGGAAGGCCTCCGCTTAAGATTTTGCCGTAAAGGAAAAGGGAGGGACGGAAATTGCCGATGCGTATATGGATACACTCCCTGCGCAGGTTGCACTGGGCGAGGAGAATGCAGAAACTGATAAACTGGGACAGGCCGGTGGCAATGGCGGCCCCGGAGGTGCCCATACCAAGGCCGAAGATGAAGATGGGGTCCAGGGCAATGTTAAGGATGCCGCCGGCGGTGATTCCCACCATGGCAAAGGCAGCAAGGCCCTGGAGCCGCAGCAGGTTGTTCATGATAAAGGAACACATCATAAAAGGCGTGGCCAGGAAAATATAGCGGGCATATTCCACTGCATAGGGCTTGATGGTTTCCGTGGCGCCCAGAAGCATCACAACCTGGTCAATGTGGAACAGGCAGAAAACGCCCAGGCAGGTACCCAGGAGGAAGCCGGTAAAAAACGCGACAGAGACAGCGCGTTCCCCGTCCTCATGGCGTCCGGCGCCCAGACACCGGGCCATGTAGTTGCCGCTGCCCATGCCGATGGTAAAGGACAGGGCCTGGATGATGGCCATGGCTGAGAATATGATGCCCACAGCGCCGGAGGCGCTGGTGCCAAGCTGGCTCACAAAAAAGGTATCTGCCATGTTGTAGATGGCGCTGACCATCATGCTGATGATGGTGGGGACGGCAAGCCGCGGGATAACCTTGTGTATGTCCCCGTTCACCAGCATTTCGTACCGTTCGTTTTCTGATTCATTAGAGCTCATGATATACCGTCCTTTTGGAATATTGTTGAAGTTTTGAAAGGTATGGCCTCTATTATTCCTCATCCTCACAACCGCAGGTAGGATGCGTCAGCTGGTAGCGGTCCCCCATATTTTTATATCCCCAGTCACACATAAGGCTGAGAATCGGAAAAAGTGTCTTTCCGTGTTCTGTTATGGAATATTCAACCTGGACAGGAAGTGTGGGAATGACTGTTCGGTCAATAATTCCATCCTCCTCTAATTCTCTCAGCTGCGCGGTCAGCGTCTTTTTGGGGGCGGTTCCCAGATAACGCAGAATTTCATTATAACGTTTTACACCCCCGTACTGCAGGTAGTGCAGAATCAGCGGCTTCCATTTCCCGCCGATGACCTTGAGAGTCACCTCTATTTCGCTGGAAACAATTTTTATGTCTGGCATTTGTGACGCCTCCTTTAAGTGTTTTAAGGAACTGTATTTATTATATCAGATTTTTTGCCTGCCTGCACTATACTTGTCTGTAAGATGAAGGCGCCTGAAATAAAGTCGGGCAGAAAGCGGAAGGGAGAGAGTGGGAAAGAAAGGGAAGGAAAGGGGGAAGAAAGGGGAGGAAAGGGGAGGAAAGGGCGAGAGGGAACGTGATAAGCAGCAATGGGGGGAGAAACCTGCGGATGGGTTGCTCCCCTTTTTGCTTGTGAATTGTTCGGCCGGGGGGATGTTTTCCATGGTACTAGAAATTAAAATGCTCCGGATCCGCCCCAACCCTGGTTGCGCGGTTTAAGCGGGTGACTGCTTCCATGTCCTGGTCGGATAATTCAAAATCGAAAATAGCCTGGTTGGAGACAATCCGTTCCCGGTGTGTGGATTTGGGAATGACTACCACATTTCTCTGGATATCCCAGCGCAGGACAATCTGGGCCGGTGTTCTGCCGTATTTTTCTGCCAACCGGACCAGCGTTTCATCCTGAAGCAAATTTCCGCCGGTCCCCCCCAGGGGACTCCATACTTCCACGGCAATATCGCGGCTGAAACAATAATCAATCAGTTCATTATTATTAAAGTAGGGATGGGATTCCACCTGATTGACGGCAGGCATGATGTCTGCCCTCTTCTCCAGTTCATCCAAATGGCATTTGTGGAAATTGCTGACCCCAATGGCCCTTATTCTGCCTTGTTTATAGAGCTTCTCCATGGCAGTCCAGGCCTCGGTGAAACCCTCTGCAGGCCAATGAATCAGGTAAAGGTCGATGTAATCGGTCTGAAGGGCGGCCAGGCTTTCATTAAATGCTTCCTCTGTCCGTCCGGCCCGTATATCATCATTCCACAGCTTTGTGGTAAGGAAAATCTGCTGGCGGGGAATTTTGCTTGCACGAATTGCGTCTCCCACGCTTTTTTCATTTCCATATATCTTTGCAGTGTCGATGTGCCTGTATCCGGCCTCCAGCGCCCAGCAAACAGCGTCCATGGTCTGCTGTCCGTCAGCGGTTTGATATACGCCCAGGCCTAACTGGGGAATTTTATTCCCCTGGTTCAATTGTACATAGTGCATAGGATACTCCTTCCTGTCCTAATGTGCGGCAGCCTTTTCAGGTCCATGGTCCGCCATTCTGTATATTGCCAGCATATCATCTTCATGAAGAACCATGGCAGAGCCTTTCTGCCCGCCGGATGCCACCGCGCATTTGCGGGCCATTGTCTTTAAATCCCCGTCCGTGGGCGCGATTCCCAGCTCCTGCAAGGAGGTGGGCATATGGATGGCGCGATAGAAGTCCTCCATTGCGCAGATGCCCTTAAGGGCTGTATCATCAGGTGCGCCAAGGTCCTCAATCCCCATTACATTGACGGCAAAGCGGAGGAACCGGGGCAGGCAGTTCTGATAGACATATCTTGCCCAGCTTCCCCAGATTGCAGCCAGCCCGGCTCCATGGGCAACATCAAAAAGGCCGCCGATTTCATGCTCCAATGCATGGGAGGCAAAGTCACCTCCGGCGTTTCCGCAGCCGGTAAGTCCATTGTGGGAAAGGCTGCCAGCCCATAAAATTTCTGCGCGGGCATCGTAGTTAAGGGGATCCTCTGCAAGGATTTTTGCATTTTTAATGACGGTGCGCATCAGTGCTTCCGCCATGCTGTCCGTTATTTCCATGTTGCCGCCGTTTGTGAAGTACCGCTCCATGGTGTGCATGAGGATGTCCGTACACCCGCAGGCTGTCTGGTAATCGGGAAGTGTTTTTGTGAGATCCGGGTTCATGACGGCAAATTTTGGGCGGCTGAGGTCATTGCTGTAGCCGCGTTTAATCCATCCGTCTTCCTTGGTGATGACAGAGGAATCGCTCATCTCGCTGCCGGTGGCGGCAATGGTCAGGACAACGCCGATGGGGAGGCAGCGGGACGGCTGGCGCTTATAGTCATAAAAATCCCATACATCGCCCTCATTCACCGCTCCATAACCGATTGCCTTCGCGGAGTCGATGGCGCTTCCGCCTCCAACGGCCAGGATGAAATCAACGCCCTCTTTTTTACATAATTCAATGCCTTCATAGACCAGACCCAGCCTGGGATTGGGCACAGCGCCTCCCAATTCCACAAAATCTATGTGTTCGGCCGCCAGTGAAGCCTTAACCCTGTCAAGAAGGCCGGAACGTATCACGCTTCCGCCTCCGTAGTGGATCAGGACCTTTTTGCCTCCCTGCTCCTTTACAAGAGATCCGGTCTGTTTTTCCGTGTCCTTTCCAAAAACCACTTTTGTAGGTGTGTAATACTGAAAATTGTGCATTTTCATCTTCCCTTCTTTAATGAATGCTGTGTGAATAGATGCTGTTTGTGTTTTCTTTACACTGCAAGTATAAGAGGATTGCCTGAAAAGCACAAGAAGGCACATTTTTTTCACCAGGGTACTTTAAAGTGCCCTTACGGCTTGCTGATTGCATTTTTCCTTTTCCAGCACTCTTTTTGCAATCATGATAAAATTTAATTTAAAATTATCCTCCGTATCGTTGACATCCAGTCCTGTTTTTTCCTTTATTCTGCATAAAGTGTTGAGGACTTCTTCCTCGCTGAGGTGTAATGCTGCTGCAACAGCAGGAATCTGTTCTTTGCACTTATAGTATTTTCCCAGAATCGTCTGTTCCCCGTCTGTCAGCTGTAATAAGATGGTGCTGATTAAGGACTGTCCGTGGGCCAGGACCATGGCATTGATTGCGCTGTATATTTCCATTCCCATAAAGTCCAGAACACGCCGTTCCTTTTTGAATTTCTCACCTGCATTGACGGCCCTCAGACTGTTTTGATAGGTGCGTTCAATACCGGACAATCCGGTTTCCAAGGTGCCGATACCGATTCGGATAAAGACATCCGGGCGGTTCTGTTTTAAAAGATCCAGGGCCTTATCACACACGTTGCCGCGGGAGCCTGTTAATTCTTCCTTTGTGTGCGCCGCCAGAAAAAGTGTGGTTCCTCTGTCGCATATAAGGAACTGCGGGGAGTCAATGGACTTATTTATCGGGCCATATACCGCAACAGGGGACAGCAGATCCATTAGTGCGCATTTATCTTCATAGGAGACAGCCATGTCAGAGGGATAGAGAAAGGACATGGCCAGAAAGTAGTCCCTATTTACATCTATACCGAACCTTTTCCCGACAGATTCCATGAAATCAGTATCCTCATAGAAATGAATTGTGATATCATTGAAGTATGATGAGAAAGTTATATTGGCGTCCTTTTTGTTCATAAAGCATATCCTCCTTGAAATTATGAGAAAATAATAAAATAATGCAAAATTAAACTGAATAGAAACGGGAAAGTCATATAATAAATCTTCACATTGGGAAAGTCAAGAGATAATAATGAAGTTTTTAGAAAAATGTTTAAGATATTCATCAAGTCCTTATCTGCTTGCTATTTGCCTGACCTTATGCTATAAAAAAATGGACAGAGCCTTATTTGCTTCGGATATACGGATGCAGGGCTTAAGCTGAAACCGCTTTTTGAAATTTTCCCGGAGGTAGAGCATGCTGTTTGACAAGCGTTTTTCCTTAAAAACCGTATATTACAGGAGCTTTCTTCTTCTGATTGTGATTCCTATTCTGCTGGTGTCGGTTATCTCCCTGACTCTGACCCGCTATATCATGGAACGGTCCGCCATCACCAATATACGCAATGCCCAGGCCAGCATTGAGAGCAGCCTGTCCAAGGCCATCCGGGATATATCCCTCCAGCTGTCCCACCTGGTGTACGTGAACGACGGGGAGGTCATGGAGCTGGCCTCCGGTATGGATTCCGGCGACCAGCAGCAGCGCTATGACAGTAGGAACCGTTTGAGTGAGGTATTCCGTGTGGCCATGGTGCCGTCCCAGGATACCATATCAGCCATGTTCTATTTAAAAGACGGGTGCACGGTATATTTAAAGGATGAGATCCGGATACCAAAGGAGGTTATGGAGCAGGAGGCCTGGTACCGACAGGCCCTTGCCGGGCCCAACGTGGTCAGCGTGGGGGCATTTGACACTTCCAGACAGAATCTTACATATTCGCGTCTTAAGAGCGGTGAGTTTGTGCTGGCAGCAGCCTTTTCACCCGACTATCAGGCGGACCGGTCCGGGAAAATGGAGATGGTCAGCCTGTTTTCCGTTACCCATGTGGGCGAGGTAATCCGCGGATTCAACCGGGACGAACAACTGGGCACCACCTTTATACTGGACAGCAGCGGGAGCCTTATCTTTGCCGGGGACAGGTATCAGGAGGCCAGCCGGCTGTTAAAGGGCCTGACCTCAAAGGAGGCCGGGGTCTACAAAACCGCCTTTGACGCTCAGGGAAACGGGCGACGCCAGGGATACACCATAGTAGTGTCGGATGTGGAGGAAAACGGCTGGAAGATAGTATCGTGTGTCAGAACGGCCAGACTGACAGCCAGTTATAACCAGGTGACACTGGCATCCATCCTGGTCATCAGCCTTCTCTTTCTGCTGTTTTACCTGTTTTCCCGCTATTTCCTGGGCCAGATTATCACCCCGCTCCACACGGTAGTGGAGGGCATGAAGGAGATGGAGGAAGGAAATCTTACGGTCCATGTGGAGCCGGCGGGACAAAGCGAGATCCGGACCATGATACACTCCTTTAACCGTATGGTGCGGGAACTGAAAGCGTCCATTGAGGAAAATGAACAGGTACAGCAAAAGAAGCATCAGGCGGAGGTCCGGGCCCTGCAGTCCCAGATCAATCCCCATTTTCTGGTAAATACCCTGAACTCCATCCGCTTCATGGCTCAGGTATCGAAGTTTGACGGCATCCGTAAAATGGCGGAAGCCCTCATTAAGATCCTGTCCTGCTCCTTTAGGGGAAGCATCAGCTTCTATACGGTCCGGGAGGAGCTGGATGTGCTGGACAGCTATATTTACCTGATGAAAATACGTTATTCCGATGGTTTCGAGGTGGTTTACGACATAGATGAAACCTGCCTGGACTGCAAGGTGCCCCGTCTGATCCTCCAGCCTATTGTGGAGAACTCCATTGTCCACGGGCTTGCGGAAAAGGAGGATGATATCGGCCATCTGACCGTGAGACTTAAGGCGTCAGGAGACAGCCTTATCTTTACGGTGGAGGATGACGGACGGGGAATGACAGAAGAAGAAATCAGGCAGCTTTTAACCCACAGGGAGAGGGCGGAAGGCGATAATACCAGCATAGGAGTGGAGAATGTCCTGAGCAGGCTGAAACTGAACTTCGGCAGCCGGTACGGAATCAGGATGGAGAGCCAGCCCGGCCAATATACAAAAACAATTCTCACAATACCGCTTATGAGCGAAAGGGACGGCTGACAGGGTTTATATACACACGGGGGATGGAATAAAATGAAAAGAGTACTGATTGTTGATGATGAGAGTATAGTAAGGGTGGCGCTGCGATCCCTGACAGACTGGGAGTCCTGGGGGTACACCCTTGTAAAGGACTGCCTGGACGGTTTCCAGGCATTGGAATACATCAGAAACCATCCGGTAGAGCTTTTGATAACAGATATGAAAATGCCCGGTCTGGACGGCTTAGGCCTTATCAGGCGGCTGAAAGAGGAAAACCTTCTGCCGGTGACCATCGTGCTTTCCGGGTACAATGAGTTTGAGCTGGTGCGCGAAGCCTTCCGCCTGGGGGTGTATGACTACCTTCTGAAAAGCGACCTGAGTGCCCAGATGGTTGGCGGTATTCTGGAGAAGCTGAACCGCCTGTATTTCAGGGAATCAGAGCCGGCCGTACCCGCCATGTCTCCCGGAGGGATAGACATACCAAAAGACGGTCTTTACGGCATAGTCCTGTTCGAGGTGGTGGACTTTAAACGCCAGTCCGTGCGTTTTGCGGACAATCTGGAGGAGGATATGGCAAAGCCCATGCTGGAGCTTGCCCGTCAGATACCCCGTATGGCCACCAGAGCGGGTATCCGCAAGGTCTATCCGTCCCAATACCTTCTCCATTACAGGATAACGGATCCGGCCAGGTATCCATCGTCCATTGAGTCCCTTGCCCGCCAGATACAAAAAGTATGGCATGATTACATGAACCTGGAGACAGCCGCCGCCATCAGCAGCATAGCGGATTACAGCAAAATGGACGATATTCTGGGCCAGGCCATCTGTCTGCTGAAATGGTGCGCCCTGTCCGGGGAATACGCCGTATGCACTGCCTGGGACTTTGAAGCGCGCCTGCGCGCCATGGACCGTAAAAAAGAAGAATGCCGGCCCTTTATGACCGCCCTGTTTTCAGGAGACAAGGTAGCGGCCACCAGGGAAAAAGAGCGCCTTTTGTCTGTGTTGAACAACCTGGCCATGGAGGAAGCGGTGGAAGAATGCATGCAGATCCTCTGCCAGCTTGCGGACCAGTTTCATGTCCACGAAACCGAATTCTCCGCCCTTTTCCCTGAGCGTGTCAACTACTTTGAAAAGCTGTCCCGGCTGGGCCAGGTAAAAGAGCTGGAGCTGTGGATGAACAATTATCTGCGCTGGGTATCCGACTATCTGGAAAACTGCCGGGATGACAGGCAGGAGGATGTTATCCAACGAGCGCGCCGTTTTATGGCGGACAATTACGCCAGCCCGGATATGACCCTAAAGAGCGCGGCCGACTTTGTGGGTCTCAACGAAAAATACCTCAGCACCAAATTCACCAAAGAAACCGGCATGACCTTCAGCGCCTACCTGACAAGCATCCGCCTGGAAAAAGCCAAGCGCCTCATGGACACCACGGACCTGAAGATGTATGAAATCAGCGACCGGGTAGGCTACCGCAATGTAGAGCATTTTAACCGCATGTTCAAAAAAACCTATTCCATCAGCCCCAGCGATTACAAACGCAATCCCCGTTAGGAACCAAATGCTTTATCCGTTTAATATCTGACAAAACATCAAGAAATCCAACCATTTTTCATAGAAAAGTTCCTCCTTAATTGGTAAAATGTGGACAGAATCAATGAGGAATTAAGAAAGGGAGGAAGTTTTTATGAGAAAGAAATTAGCGGCACTGACCATGTGCGCGGCTCTGGCGGCAGGAAGCCTGTACGGATGCGCTCCTGAGGACGGGACATCTGCATCCGCGGCAGCACCGGCCAGTACAGAGGCCCAGGCAGAGTCAAAGGGAGAAGAGACAACAGCGGCGGCGGCTTCCAACGTGGAAGTGAATGAGGATCTGGAGGGCGACCTGGTATTTGCCATCTGGGACAACAACCTGATGGATTACATTGACCAGAATGATATGGCCGGAAAATTCCAGGAGGCATATCCCAACATCAACATCGAGGTGGAGAAAATCAAGGATGACTCCGAGTACTGGAACGCCATGAAGATGCGCGCGTCTGCCAACCAGCTTCCGGATGTAATGTTCAACAAGCCGTTTACCCTGTCCCGTTTTAAAGACTATCTCATCGACCTCTCGGATCTGGATGCCACCAGGAACAACGAACTGGCGGCAGGCTATGGGCTGGACGGCAAGATACTGGGCATTCCCATGACAGCCGGTTATGAATATGTATACTACTGGAAAGATATGTTTGAGGAAGCGGGAGTGGAGGTTCCCACTACCTGGGACCAGTTAAAGGAAGTATCCAGGACACTCCAGGATTACTACGGCAAGGACAATCCTGATTTCATGGCCATTGCGCTGGGTGCAAAGGATGAGTGGCCTGATTACCCGTTCATGGAGTTCATGCCTGCCCTGGAAGGCGGCAACGGCCAGAACTGGAATGACATGGCTAAGACAGACGCGCCTTTTGCGGCGGATACGGATATTGCAAAGGCATACCAGAAGGCATATGACCTGTTCACCTCCGGTGTGTTCGGAAAGGACCCGCTGGGCCTTGGAAGCGACCAGGCCACGGCGCTGTTTGCCCAGAAGCAGGCAGCCATCACGGCGCTGGGAGACTGGGGACTGCAAAATATCCAGAACGGTACAGACGATTACTCCCAGCTGGGAACATTCTATCTTCCTGCGAGAAATACGGAGAGCGACCCATTCCGGGTAATTGTACAGGGCGACTCCTTCATGGGAATTACCACCCACAGCAAGAATCCGGAAGCTGCGAAGGCATTTGTGGAATGGTTTTACAGCGACGCATGGTATCCGGGGTACATTAACTTCGTGACCAGCGCATCCTCCATGACCAATTTCCCCAAGGAGAAGGATCCCATTCTGGCAGAAGCGGATGCCGCACAGCCGGATATGGAATTAGTCATGTATGATGGAGGCGGCGATGACTTCCAGGCCATCCAGAACGAGACTGCCTTTGACTATAAGAAGCTGGGCGCTGAAATGTTCACCAAGGGCTTTGACCTCACAGCAAGGCTTGAAGAACTGAACACCAAGTGGGCTGCCGCAAGACAGAAGCTGGGAATCCAGTAAAACCGGAAAACTGATTTGAATACATGACAGCAGAGGATGCGGTAATCAGACCTGGAGCAATGAAGCGCTCTGAATCGGGTTTGCTGCATCCTCTATTAAATGGGCCGTTAAGTGCTCATAACAAGGAGGAAAAAACTGTGAGTTCCCTGGCAAGAAAGAAAAGGAATTTTATCATTGTAGCCCTGATTATCCCCACAGTGCTGTTAATCTGCTTTGTGGTGTTCCCGGCCATCGACCTGTTCAAGATGAGCTTTACCAACTGGGACGGAATCTCTGCGTCCAGCGATTTCATCTGGTTTGATAATTATAAGTCCATGTTCCACAACGTGGATCTGTGGCAGTCGCTTAGGAATAATGCGGTGTACTTTGTGGTCCACCTGTGCATGATACCGGTGGAGCTGGCATTTGCGGTCCTGCTTACTTCCAGGTTAAGGGCGGCCAAGTTTTACAAAACCATGGTATTTATGCCGTATATCATCAACGGAGTTGCGATTTCGTATGCTTTTTCCTATTTCTTTTCACCGGTCAACGGTGCGTTTGACGCGATTTTAAAGGCCCTTCATATGGGAATGCTGTCCGGTCACGGATGGCTGTCCGACCCCGGGATTGTGAATTTTGTGCTGGCCTTCGTGTCGTTGTGGCGTTTCTCCGGCTATCATGTGGTTCTGTTCATGGCAGCCCTCCAGTCCCTTCCCCAGGATGTGCAGGAGGCAGCCAGGGTGGACGGGGCCAACGCGTGGCAGATGTTTAAGTTTATCCAGATTCCCGCTATTATGCTGATGGTGGATTTTGTCCTGTTTGACAATATCAGGGGAGCGCTCCAGGTATTCGACATCCCCTTTGTCATGACCTCCGGCGGTCCGGGCTACGCGTCCTCCACCTTTACCTTATACACCATTGAGACTGCGTTTTCTTACAGTAATTTCGGCCTGGCATCCACCATGGCGGTGGCAATCATGGTGATGATTCTGGTGATTTACCTGGTGCAGAATAAGATAATCCATGGAATCGTGCTGAAAGGAGATAAGTAATCATGGCAAAACGTGTGACAACACAGCTGGTGAAACAGCTGATCTGCATTCTGATGGTGGCTGTTGTCCTGGCCCCCATTATCCTGGTGCTGTTTGCTTCCTTCAAGACAAAGGCGGACATGGTGAAGATTTCCCCGTTGCTGCTTCCGCCCAAAAGCCGGTTCACCCTGGAAAATTTTCAAAAGGTCCTGAATAACAAATATCTTCTGATCGGTTTTAAGAACACGGGCATCATCCTGGTGGTAAGCATTTTCTTCAATGTAATGTTCGGAACCATTACGGCGTTTATCATTGAACGGTTTCAGTTCCGTTTTAAGGGTGCCATCGTGGCGCTGTTCTTTGTCGGTATGCTGATTCCCAGCTTTGTGACTGAGATTGCCCGTTTTAAGGTCATCAACAGCCTGAATCTGTATAATACCCTGGGAGCGCCCATTATCATCTATGTGGCCTCGGATTTGATGCAGCTGTACATATACAGGCAGTTCATATCCACGCTGCCCGTGTCCCTGGACGAGAGTGCGCTGCTTGACGGCTGCGGCTATTTCGGCCTGTTTACCAGGATTATTTTCCCGTTACTGGCGCCTGCCACTGCTACCGTGGTAATCATCAAGGCCATCAACATCATCAACGACATGTACATTCCTTACCTGTACATGCCCAAGAACAAGCTGCGTACCCTGACCACCTTCCTGATGGATTATGCCAATGCCCAGCACGGTTCCTGGCAGAGCCTGGCGGCGGGCATTATCATAGTTATGCTGCCGACCATCCTGATTTACTTATTTTTCCAGAGATACATTCTGGCCGGGATTGCTGCCGGGGCTGTTAAGGAGTAAAATCTGATTTAGAGACAATGATTTATGACAGGAGGACTAAACCCATGAAGGCAGAACTTAAATGGCTGGAGGATCCCCGGGTTTTCCGGATAAACCGGCTGGACGCGCATTCGGACCATATGTATTACGGCTCAGAAGCTGAGATGGAGGCCGGTAAAAGCAGGTTTATGCAGAGTCTCAACGGCACCTGGCGGTTTGCCTGGAGCCGGTGCCCGAAGGAGCGCCCTGCGGATTTCTTTAAAGAGGGGTATGACACCGGAAAATGGGACTTTATCCAGGTACCCGGACATATGGAACTGCAGGGATATGACAAAATCCACTACATCAACACCATGTACCCATGGGAGGGCCATGTGCAGATGCGTCCGCCCCATATTGACTGGGAGTATAATCCCGTTGGAAGCTATGTGACGGAATTTGACCTGGAGGACGGGTTAAAGGAAAAACGGGTATGCATTTCCTTCCAGGGGGTGGAGGAAGCATTCTATGTGTGGCTGAACGGTCAGTTTGTGGGGTATGCCGAGGATACCTTTACGCCCTCTGATTTTGATCTGACTCCGCACATCCGGGAAAAAGGCAACCGCCTCTGCGTGGAGGTATATAAGCGCAGCTCGGCAGCCTGGCTGGAGGACCAGGATTTCTTCCGCTTCTCAGGCATTTTCAGGGATGTATTCCTGTATGCCAAGCCCAGGTTCCATGTGGAGGATGTGTGGGCCCGGGCAGGGCTTACGGAGGATTACGGCACAGGTGTGTTTTCCCTGGATATGAAGATATCCGGCGGGGAGACAGGGGAGAGGGACTTTAAAATGGAATGGGTCCTGTCTGACAGGGACGGAAAAAGGACGGCAGGGGGCAGTGCGGAGGAACATGACTTAAGGGGCCATGTGTTTGCTGAGATACCCGGAGTCAGGCCCTGGTCCTCCGGCGACCCTTATTTGTACCGTCTCCTGCTCACTCTCCGGGATTCGGGCGGAAATGTGGTTGAAATGATTCCCATGGACATTGGATTCCGCCGTTTTGAGATAAAGGACAAAATTATGCTTCTCAACGGGGAACGCATTATTATCAACGGTGTAAACCGCCATGAGTGGAACCCCAGGACGGGACGGGCCATCACCGGGGAGGATATGAGAAAGGATATAGAAATCCTGAAGCGCAGCCATATCAACGCGGTGCGTACCAGCCACTATCCCAATCAGAGCCTGTGGTACCGCCTCTGTGATGAGAACGGCATTTATGTTATGGATGAGGCGAACCTGGAAAGCCATGGTTCCTGGCAGAAGATGGGACAGTGCGAGCCGTCCTGGAATGTGCCGGGAAGCCTGCCGGAGTGGGAGGACTGCGTGGTGGACCGGGCCGTATCCATGCTGGAACGGGATAAGAACCACCCATGTATACTGTGGTGGTCCTGCGGAAATGAATCCTATGCAGGAACCTGTATCCTGGCTATGAGCCGGTATTTCCATGAAAAGGACCCCTCCAGGCTTGTGCACTACGAAGGTGTGTACTGGAACCGGGAATTCAATGAAATCAGCGATGTGGAGAGCCGTATGTACGCCCCGCCCGGGCAGGTGAGGGATTATCTGGAACATGACCCTGAAAAGCCGTATCTGCTGTGCGAATATATGCATGACATGGGCAATTCCATAGGCGGTATGGAGAGCTATATCAGGCTTTTGGATGAGTTCCCCATGTATCAGGGCGGTTTCATATGGGATTACATTGACCAGGCCATATACCGGATGGATGTGGATGGGAATGAAGTGCTGGGATACGGCGGCGACTTCGGGGACCGGCCCACGGATTATGCCTTCAGCGGCAATGGAATCGTATTTGCGGACCGCAGAGAAAAGCCCGCCATGCAGGAGGTGCGCTATTGGTACAGCACCAAAGAGGAGCGGGAGGCGTTTGACCGGGAAAACAGGGCGGCTGAAGCCCTGGCGCTGGAGCAGATGGGAACTGGGGATGCAGTCTGGACGCAGCCGGAAAATGCAGCACAAGATTTTGCGGCGGAACATGATTTCACTGTAATCCGCGGTGACGTCACCCTTGGCGTAAAGGGAGCAGGCTTCCATGTGATTTTTTCTTACTCGGAACACGGTATGGTTTCCCTGGTCTACGATGGACTGGAGTGGATATACCGTCCCGGAAAGCCTGCCTTCTGGAGGGCTTCCACGGAGAATGACAAGGGAAACGGATTCCCTGTAAGGAGCGCTGTCTGGTGCGGCGCCGACCAGTTTATCAGGTGCACGGGATGGCACACTGAGGAGAGCAGGAGCCAGGTGCGTATTACATATGATTATGCCGCCTGCACAGTTCCGCAGACCCAGGTGAGCGTGACCTATACCGTGGACGCTGGGGGGACTGTCCGGGTGCGCTGTCATTACCGCGGACAGAAAGGGCTGCCCCAGCTGCCGCTGTTCGGGCTGCGTTTTACCGTGCCCTTTGTGGCGGATAATGTACGGTGGCAGGGACGCAGAGGCGAGACATATCCGGACCGGAAAAAGGGCGGGGCCTTCGGTATCTGGGAGAGCCCTGTTGGAAAACCGGATTATCTGGTGCCTCAGGAGTATGGCTGCCATGCGGATACACACTGGGTTAAGCTGTATGGGCCGGCGGACGGAGCAGGCACAGTGTTTGCAGGTGAATCCGGCGCGGCAGGCCAAAGAAGCCGCTGTCTGGAGATTTCCATGGAAGAAAAGCCATTTTATTTTTCAGCCATCCCATATACGCCCCAGGAACTGGAGAGCGCTCTTCACCGGGAAGAGCTTCCCGCTCCGCGCCGGACCGTGGTATCCATCCTGGGAGCCATGCGTGGCGTGGGCGGTATTGACAGCTGGGGATCGGATGTGGAACCGGCTTACCATGTGCCGGCAGATGAGGATATTGAGTATGGATTTGTGATTCGCAGGGGACAGGATGAATAAATCATGGCAATATAAGTGATTTCTGAAACCCAAATATTCTGAAACCCAAACAGCCTGATGCGTCAGATTGGCTCTGTCCGGAGCCTTTGACGCAGCAGGCTGTTTTTTGTCCGCAGGAGTTTTCCTGTATCAGGCCTGGTTATCAGGCGGGGGCGGGATGGGGATTCCGAAGCTGTCCAGACGGCTTTGAGGCGAAATATAGCCGCAGCGGATTGTGCCCGGCAGCCGGATGGTTTATAATAGAGTCATTGGGTGATTTTACGGGAGGTATTATGAGAGAGCTGATTTGGGGGAAGACGCTGCGGTCCCGGCTGATCCGGTATAACTTTTTTATTATCTGGGTCATAGCCATATTTGTCAGTGTTTGTACCTATATTACGGCCAGCAGGAAAACGCTGGAGGTGGCCAAGAACTCGCTGCAGCATCATGTGGAGAGTATATCCTACCGGTATCAGCTGGCCTACGAGGAAATGATTAACATTGTCCTCAACTGTACGGAGAGAAAGACCTTTAACCTGGGGGAAATCGGGCGGGGACTTACGCCCGGGGCCAGGAAGAAAGGGCTGGATTACGCGGAGCTTATCAAGGATTACTGCGCTATTTCGGAGTATGGGGATTATATTGTGAAGCTGTCCGTGTTTGATGACCGGGGAGGGATGGTGCAGACCGGTTCTTCCTTTGGAAGCACGGATGATGCAAAGGGGATTCTGGATGGGGGATGGCTGGACCGGGAGCTGGATAAGACCATGGACAGCTATGAGCTGGATTTGGTGGACTCTCCCTTTTTCCAGCATGAAGGACAGGTCCTGCCCATTGCCAGGACACTGACCGGAAGCAGGGCGGTTCCGGGAGGATGGGTGGTGCTCTGCCTGTCCACGGATCTGTTTCAGGATGTGCTTAAGGATACCTCGGGAGGCCAGGAGGCCGTGGTGGTGACCAGTGAGGGAAAACGCATTGCCTCCCTCTATGAACCGGAGGACCATCGGGAGGAAAATGACAGGGTAATCAGGCAGCTGCAGCAGTCGGGGCAGGACAAGGGGCTGCTGGAGATGAAGATTCACGGCAGGAACAGCCTGGTGGCCTTTGAACAATATGGCCGCAGCGGCGTCATGGTCTATGAGACCATTACCCTGGACAGTCTCAGCAATGACAGGCTCATGATTATCCAGACCGTCATCATCATGTTTGCGGCCTGCCTGATTTTCGGATTTATTCTGTCGGTGCTGATTACCAATCAGATTAAGAAGCCCATTGACCGGCTGGTCAGGCACATCGGCCATGTGGCTGCGGGAAACTTCACCAGGGACCCGGATATAGAGGGGGAGGATGAAATCGGCACCGTGGGCAAGGTTGTAAATGACATGTCGGAGCGGATTGATACCCTGATGGCGGAGCGGCTGGAACATGAGAAGGAGAAGGGGGATTTGGAGCTGAAAATGCTTCAGGCCCAAATCAATCCCCATTTTCTCTACAATACCCTGGATTCTATCCGGTGGATTGCCGTCATACAGAAGAACAGCGGGATTGTCAAGATGGTTACGGCCCTGTCCGGCCTGCTTAAGAATATGGCCAAGGGATTTAATGAAAAGGTGACCCTGCAGAAGGAACTGGATTTCCTGGGGGATTATGTCACCATCGAAAAGGTGAAGTATGTGGAGCTCTTCGACCTGGAGGTCCGGGTGGATGAGCCGGAGCTTTATGAGGCCCTGGTCATCAAGCTTACCCTTCAGCCCCTGGTGGAGAACGCTATTTTCAATGGAATTGAACCGGGAGGAAAGCACGGCACCATCTTAATCCATGCTTACAGGGAAGGGGATGTGTTCATCATCAAGGTGAGGGACAACGGCGTGGGAATTGCGCGGGAAAAGATGGCCTCGATTCTGAACCATACGGAAAAGGTAAAGGGCAGCTCCATGAGCGGAATCGGCCTTCCCAATGTGGACCGGCGTATCAAGCTTAACTATGGAGAGGAATACGGCCTTACCATAGAGAGCCAGGAAGGGGAATTTACAGAAATCACCATAAAAATGCCGCTTGAATATGAATGCGAAGGTGAATCCAGATAAAACAGGTAAGGGGAAGAGACAGATGTATCGTGTGATGATAGTGGATGATGAGCCGTTGATTCTGGCGGGTATCGCATCCCTTCTTGATTGGAAAGAGTATGGATGTGAGATTTCCGGGAAGGCCGCAAACGGCCAGCAGGCTCTAAAGCTTATGGAGGAACAGAAGCCGGATATTGTGATAACGGATATCAAGATGCCTGGAATGGACGGAATCGGGTTTATGAAGGCTGTGAAGGAACGGGGATGGGATGATGTGATTTTTATTCTGCTGACCAACCTGGAGGAATTCAGCCTGGCCAGACAGGCACTGTCCCTGGGGGCCGTGGAGTATCTGGTAAAGATGGAGCTGACAGAGGAAAAGCTGGCGGACAGCTTAAAGCTTGCCATGGAACGGCGGGAGATGAAGCGCAAGGCAGAGGCGGCGGGTACGGCTGTGACTGTTTCCAGGGAAGATGCTGTCAGGGAATACATTGAAAAGCTTCTGACGGATGGAGGAACATTTAGCGGAGGAGCCAGCTCCGGTAATGCAGGTGAAGCCAGCGCGCAACATCAGGGGGAGGGGTACGATTCATGCCTGAGGCGGCCGGTGCTGGCCATTATCAGCTTTAACTACGGATATGAAGGATTCTCCTCTGATTTTACAAGGGAGGATCAGAAAAAGGTCATTTCCTTTGCGGAAAATATCATCGAACAGATGGTGAAGGGGTATTTTGACCACAGCTGCCTGGTGCGCCGGGAACTGAACAGTCTGGTGTTAGTGATGTCCACAGATGGAATAGAGGACTACAGGGAACAGATACGCAGCCTTGGGGAGAAAATCATATCCGTGGTTAAGGATTATTTTGAAGTGTCTGTGTCCGTGGCTGTCAGCAGCAGGAAGGAGAGCCTGGGAGAGTTCGGAGCCCTTCTGTACGAGGCCATGAGCGCCACCAACCACTATTTTTATCACTCCCTGGACCCGGTGGTATTCTATTCCGAGGAATGCGAGACCAGCGCCAGGCATACGGGAAGCTTCCACATCGGATTCCTGAAAAAGGATCTGTCCCAGGCAGTGGCTTTAAATGACAGCGGACGCCTGGAGGAGATACTGGACCAGGTGGCATGTCTGCTAAGGGAGCATAATCCTTCCAGGCAGCAGGCGGTCAATGCCTGCGCCAATCTGTATTTTTTCCTGTCCTCCTTCTTTGAGGACGGGGAGGAGCCGGATTTTCCCTATGAGGTCAATATTATGGAAAAGCTGGGACGGCTGGGGACCCTGGGGCAGATCATACAGTGGATTAACTGGTTTAAGGAGGCGGTTTCGCGGATTCTGGAGCGGCGCAGGGATACCAGGGTGGATAAGATTGCGGAGATGGTCAGGGAGTATGTGATGGAGCATTATAAGGAGCGCATTACCCTGGGACAGGCAGCCGAGGCGCTGAATATAAGCCAGGGTTATCTGAGCACTGCCTTTAAGAAGCAGTCCGGTGAATCCTTTACAAACTATGTGTCCGCCATCAAGATTGAGAAGGCAAAGGAGCTGATAGCCAGCCACCAGTATATGATGTACGAGGTATCGGATTTGCTGGGCTTTGATACGCCTTTTTATTTCAGCAAGGTGTTTAAGAAGGTTACGGGCATGTCGCCGAAAGAATATGAGGCCCAGTGCCTGAAGCAGAAAAAATTATAAAAACATGAAAATTTTATATAAAACAATAAAACCCATCTGAAAATTTTACAAAAAGTATGATTTGGGTCGATTCGGTTTGGGAATCGGTTCTGGTATAGTTATATCAGAATTTGAAATGCAAATTTTAAGGAGGGTTTTATTATGAGATTAAAGAAAACAGTGGCATTGGCTCTGGTGACCGCCATGGCGGCAACCATGGCAGCGGGCTGCGGCAGTTCATCCTCAGACAAGGGTTCAGCGGCACCTGAGAGCACGGCGGCAGGCAGCGAAGCAGCAGGCGGAGCGGCTGACAGCAAGGAGACAGAGAAAGGGGCTGCCTCAGGGGAAAAGCAGAAACTGACCGTATCTGTGTGGGACAACGACGCTACACCTCAGTTTACTTCCGTGACAAAGGCATTCATGGAAAAATATCCGGATGTGGAAGTGGAGTACATTGACGCCCCTTCCGATGAGTACGCAAACAAGGTGACTGTCATGCTGGCAGGCGGCGATGCTGACCCGGACGTGATTTTCATAAAGGATACAGAGAACCAGGTTTCCATGAAGGACAAGGGACAGATTCTGAACCTGGATGAGTATATTGCAAAGGACGGAATCGACCTGACCATGTATAACGGTGTTGCCGACCAGTTAAAGATGGATGGCAGCAGCTACACCCTTCCTTTCCGTAAGGACTGGTATATGCTTTACTTTAACAAGGATTTATTTGACAAGGCAGGGGTTCCCTATCCTTCCGCAGACATGACATGGGATGAGTATGAGGAGCTGGCTAAGAAGATGACCAGCGGCGAGGGCAGCGCAAAGGTATACGGTACACACAACCATACCTGGCAGGCGCTGGTGTCCAACTGGGCCGTACAGGATGGCAAGAACACCCTTATGAGCGAGGATTACAGCTTCTTAAAGCCATATTATGAGCAGGCATTAAGGATGCAGGACGAGGGTGTGGTACAGAGCTATGCCAACTTAAAGACAGGCAGCATCCATTATATCAGCGTATTTGAGCAGCAGCAGTGCGCCATGATTCCCATGGGTTCATGGTTCATCGGAACCCTGACACAGGATAAGGACGCGGGCAAGTTTGACTTTAACTGGGGCGTGACCGCCATTCCTCACCCGGCTGATACAAAGGCAGGCGCTACGGTTGGTTCCACCACACCGGTTGCCATCAATGCAAAGTCCGATGTGCCGGATCTGGCATGGGAGTATGTGAAGTTCGTGACCGGCGAAGAGGGCGCCCAGGTACTGGCTGACAACGGAATCTTCCCGGCAGCTGAGTCCCAGGCCATCAGCGACAAGCTGGCAGCAATCCCCGGATTCCCTGAGGATGGACAGGACGCGCTTAAGACCACCAGCTGGGTACTTGACCGTCCGCTGGATGCCAAGATGGCAGCTGTGAGAAAGGTGCTGGAGGAAGAGCATGACCTGATTATGATTGGCGAGGAGGATGTGGACACAGGCATCGCCAACATGAACCAGAGGGCACAGGAAGCCAGAGAAGACTAATGGCAGAAACAGGACTGTGATGCAGTAAGAGTATTAGGATAACAAGCAAAGAGCGTCTGATTAACGTAACAGCGAGGGTTGGGCGCTCTTTTTGCGCCTTAAAATAAGGAAAATGGTGATTAAAATGACAGGAAAACAGAAAAAAGAATGGAAGAGGAACGCCATCGGTTACTCTTTTATCCTTCCTAATTTTATCGGATATTTTATATTTATCTTTGTTCCGGTAATATTGACATTTGTCTTATGTGTGATGAAATGGGACGGATCCAGCACACCTATGGAGTTTGTGGGGCTTAAAAATTTCGTGAAGCTGTTTCATGACAGCGGATTTCGGATTTCTGTCACAAACACCCTGTATTACGCGGTGTTTACCGTGCCTCTTACCATGGTGGCGGCCCTTCTCATCGCTGTGCTGTTAAATTCCAAGATAAAGGGCATTGTGGTGTACAGAACTGCGTTTTTCTTCCCCTATGTGGCCTCCCTGGTAGCGGTGGGCGCAGTGTGGAACATGCTGTTCCAGCCGGAATTCGGCCCTGTCAATGAATTCCTCAAATTCATCGGTATTGCCAATCCGCCCAAGTGGTGCGCATCCACGGACTGGGCCATGACCGTTATTATCATTGTCAGCGTGTGGAAGTATATGGGGTATTACATGGTGGTGTATCTGGCGGCTCTCCAGGGTATTTCCCAGGATTTGTACGAGGCTGCCAGCATCGACGGCGCCACGGGCTTCAAGAAATTCCGCTATATCACCATTCCCATGTTAAAGCCAACCACGTTTTTCGTTATCATCATGATGACCATTCAGTGCTTTAAGGTATTCGATCTGATATATGTCATGACCGGCGGCGGACCCGGAAGATCCACCAATGTACTGGTGAACCATATCTACAACGCGGCCTTTGTGGACTTTAAGTTCGGTTATGCCAGCGCCAGCGCCCTTGTGCTCTTTGCCATTGTGCTGGTGGTGACCCTGGTCCAGTTCCAGGGCGAAAAGAAGTTCACGGATTACGTATAGGAGGGGCAGAGGATGGAAACGAGAACGTTAAAAAGTAAAATAGGTATCTATATGCTGCTGAGCGTGCTGGCGGTGCTGGTGGTCATTCCCTTTGGGTGGATGCTCCTGGCGTCCGTAAAGACCAGCAATGAGGTGTTCAGCATTCCCATGAAGCTGTTTCCAAAGGAATTCCAGTGGGTGAACTACCAGACCATCTGGGATAAGATACCTCTCCTGGTTTTCTTTAAGAATACCTTTAAGATAGCGGTGTGCACCACCCTGCTCCAGGTGCTGACCAGCTGTTTTGCCGCTTACGGTTTTTCCAAGGTGGAGTTTAAGGGAAGGGATTTCCTGTTCCTGGTATCGGTCACCACCTTTGCAGTGCCCTGGCAGGCATATATGGTGCCTCAGTTTGCCCTTATTTCCAGGATGGGTCTTACGGATTCCCACCTGGGGCTGATTCTGATGCAGGCTTTTTCCGGCTTTGGCGTGTTCCTAATCCGTCAGTTTATGATAGGGGTGCCCAACGAGCTTCTGGAGGCGGCCAGGATAGACGGTCTATCCGAGTATGGGATTTTCGCGAAGATTGCCCTGCCCCTTGTGAAGCCAGGCATCGCAACCCTGGTGATCTTCACATTTGTAAATATCTGGAATGATTTTATGGGACCATTGATTTATTTAAACAGCACCAAGTTAAAGACCATCCAGTTGGGTATCCGCATGTTTATTTCCCAGTACGGAGCCGATTATGCGTTAATTATGGCGGCGTCTGTGTGCTCCCTGGTTCCGGTGCTGATTGTGTTTATGGTATGCCAGAAGTGGTTTGTGGAGGGCATTACGGCCGGCGGTGTAAAGGGCTGATGGATGACGGCCTGACAGGGGAATGTAAGTGACGCGCAGATACAACTGACGCGCGGATACAACTGATGCGCAAATATAACCGATGTGCAGATGTAAAACCGGGGAGGACAAAGATGGAGAATAAGAAGATTGACATGAAATGGTGCAGCGGATACTGCAGGCAGTACTGGCCGGAGGAATGTGCCCATATTCTGCGGATTGCAGATGACGCAGTGGCACAAAGATTCCTGTTTGACCTTCCCTGGGACATGGAACAGACCGTGAAGGCCGTGACATTTGAGGGAAAAATCGACTGGCGGCATATGCCCGAAGGCGACCCGGAATTCATATACCAGTTTAACCGCCACCGGTACTGGATCTGTCTGGGCCAGGCATATGCCCTGACCGGGGACGGGAAATATGCCGGGTGTTTTGTGAACCAGCTGTATTCCTGGCTGGAGGACAATCCCATAAACCAGGAGACAAAGAACACTACCTGGAGGACCATAGAGGCAGGTATCCGGGGAGAAAACTGGGTAAAGGCCATGGAATATTTTGAGGACTGTCCTGTGGTGACCCGGGCGGTAAGGGAACGGTTTCTGGAAGGGCTCCGGGTTCACGGGGAATATCTGATGGACTGCCGGGTGCCGTTCAGTGATAAGAGCAACTGGGGAGTGCTGGAAAGCCACGGACTGTTTGCCATTGGCGCATATCTTATGAAATGTAGAGGAAATGCTTCGGGAGAAGGTGTCGTGGGCGCAGCTGCTCATGATACAGCTGCCACGGACACAGCCGCGGGCCTTGCACGCCGGGGGGAAGCCTATGTAGCAGAGGCCGTCCTGCGCCTGGTGCGGGAACTGGATATCCAGATTATGGATGACGGAGTCCAGTGGGAGCAGTCTCCCATGTACCACAATGAGGTGCTGCGCTGTCTGCTGGAGGTGCTGCGCGTGGCAGGGCAACAGGGAATCAGCCTGCCCCGGTCCCTTTCTGAAAAAGCCAGGGCAATGGCCTTGGCGGATCTGGCCTGGATGAAGCCTGACAGGACCCAGCCCTTAAATGGTGACAGCGACAGGACGGACCTTCGGGATGTGTTCACCCCTGCGGCCTGGATTTTAAAGGATAACCGGCTCAGGTATGCCGGATATGACCGCCTGGATTTTGAGAGCGTCTGGGATCTTGGGGCAGATGCTGCCCTGGAATACGAGAGCATGAGATCCGAGACGCCGGAATGTCTTTTTCATGCCCTGGAGCAAAGCGGAAACTGGTGCCTCCGGTCCGGATGGGACAGAAATGCGGACTACCTCCACTTTAAGTGCGGTTCCCTGGGAGGCGGCCATGGACATTTTGACAAACTGCATGTGGATTTGTCCATAGCCGGGGAGGATGTGCTTATTGATTCCGGAAGATATACCTATGTGGACGGCAGCCTGCGCAGGCAGCTTAAGTCCTCCTGTGCCCACAATGTGCCTGTGGTGGATTGGCAGGAATATACCCAGTGCACCGGTTCCTGGGACGTGAAAGGAAGGACCGCGCCCGCGGGACAGGACTGGAGCCAAAAGGGGCCCTATACATTTTTACAGGGAACCCATCTGGGATATCTGCCTGCCGGGGTTCTGGTAAACCGCAGAATTATATCCATAGGAACCAGGATTCATGTGATCGCCGATGAATTTTATGGAACGGGAACCCATGTGCTGAGCCAGGTATTCCATCTGAATCCCGCCGGAAGCGTGGAAATGCGGGAGGATGGTTTTTTGTACCATGGAATCAGGGCAGAAGCAGCGTTTTACAGGGTGGAACCGTGGTCTGGTGGGGGCGGCAAAATGGAGCTGGAGGAGACTCCGGTGTCCTTTCACTATAACCAGCTGGAATACGCACCCTGCGTCAGTCTGTGGCGGGAATCCGCTCTGCCCTGCTCCATGCTGACAGTGGCAGCCGGATACGAAACAGGCAGCGGCAACCCCTATACGGTCAGCCGCGTATCGGTCATCTCCCCTGTTACCGGCAGATGCTTAAAGGACGAGGAAGCGGAAGCGGTGCGGATACAGGATGGAAAACATTCCTGGCTGGTAGTCCTGAACCATCTGGAAACAGGGGCGGACGGCGAATACATCGGCGCGGAAGATAGATACGGCCTGGGACGGGTCATGGTCTGCGACGAAGCGGAAAGGGAAAGCCGGATGACCGTGCTCCAGTGGTAAACAGGACCAGTACCAATGCCGCCGGGCGGCACCAGAATCATATAAAGGAGCAGACAATGCAGACAAAGGACAGTTTACAAACCTATACAATCATGGAAAAGAGTGAGGCCGAAGCCTGCCTGGACCTGGCGGTAAGCCTGGTGCGGGAAAACCTGAAGACCTTTACCCGCTGTTTTCCGGATTCCAACAGCCGGAACCAATTCTATCCTCAAAGCAGCAACCGGGAATGGACCACCGGCTTCTGGACCGGGGAAATATGGCTGGCATATGAGCGGACCGGGGAGGAGGTATTTAAGGAGGCAGGAACCATACAGGCAGAATCCTTCCTGGAGCGCATAAAGGAGCGGGTGGACGTGGACAACCATGACATGGGATTTCTCTATACCCCTTCCTGCGTGGCCGCGTACCGTCTTACAGGCAATGAGACAGCCAGGAAGGCCGCCCTTATGGCTGCGGATAACCTGATGGGAAGATTCCAGGAAAAGGGACAGTTTTTCCAGGCCTGGGGAGAGCTGGGGGCAAAGGACAATTACCGTCTGATTATCGACTGCCTCCTCAACATGCCGTTACTGTTCTGGGCCAGTGAGACAACGGGAGACCAGACGTACCGGAAAAAGGCAGAAGCCCATATAAGGACAGCCATGGACTGTGTGATTCGGCCGGACCACAGTACGTACCACACCTATTTCTTTGACCCGGAGACAGGAGCTCCTGTAAAAGGCGTCACCCACCAGGGCAACCGGGACGGCTCTGCCTGGAGCAGGGGCCAGGCCTGGGGGATATACGGAAGCGCCCTGAGCTACCGGATTGAGAGAAAACCGGAGTATGCGGATGTGTTCCGGAAGGTGACGGATTATTTTCTAAAGCATCTGCCGTCAGATTTAATCCCTTATTGGGATTTTGATTTTGACGACGGCAGTTCAGAGCCAAGGGATTCCTCCTCCGCGGCAATTGCGGCCTGCGGTATGCTGGAGATGGTTAAGTATATGGAAGGCGGGGAGGCGGCATATTATGGGGATATGGCCAGGCGCCTGGTAAAGTCGCTTAGTGACCGGTGCGCCGTGAGGAGCCATGAGGAGTCCAACGGCCTTCTTCTCCACGGCACCTATGCCAGGGCCAGCGCAGGCAATCCCTGCGCCAACCGGGGCGTGGATGAGTGCAATACCTGGGGCGATTATTTCTATATGGAGGCGCTTACAAGACTTGCGGGGGATTGGGAGCCGTACTGGTATTAATAGAATATATAATAGAATAACCTGTTAAAGGATGAGAGGGCAGAACGAATTTTTATATGATTCGTCTGCCCTTTTACGGTTCCTCTGGGCCTGAATAAACCGGCTCATGATTGTTTAAGCGCACACATGCTTCATATAATAACAGTAGTACCATATAAAACAAGTATTCCTATTGAAATTGTAGGAATACTATGGTATAGTAAAAAGCGTAGATGAAGCTTTTAACTTTAGGACTACAGAAAGGCGGATTTTTATTATGAAGCAATTGATTTATCTGGATAACGCAGCCACCACAAAGACCAGGCCAGAGGTGGTGGAGGCCATGCTTCCATACTTTACAGAATATTACGGCAATCCCTCCTCGGTCTACGATTTTTCCACTGAGAGTAAAAAGGCTGTAAACCATGCAAGGGAGACCATTGCCCAGTCACTGGGGGCAAAGACCAATGAGATATATTTCACGGCCGGAGGCAGCGAGGCTGATAACTGGGCCCTGGTGGCCACGGCTGAGGCCTATGGAAATAAAGGAAAACACATCATAACCACTAAGATTGAACACCACGCCATCCTTCACACCTGCCAGTACCTGGAGAAAAGGGGATACGAGGTCACATATCTGGATGTGGATGAAAATGGAGTGGTCAAGCTGGATGAGCTTAAGAAAGCCATCAGGCCGGATACCATCCTCATATCAGTGATGTTTGCCAATAATGAGATCGGCACCATTGAGCCTATCAAGGAAATCGGGGCCATTGCCAGGGAACACGGGATTCTGTTCCACACCGATGCGGTACAGGCATTTGCCCATGTGCCCATCCATGTGGATGAGTACAATATTGACATGCTCAGCTCCAGCGGACACAAGCTGAACGGGCCAAAGGGAATCGGATTCCTCTATATCCGCACAGGGGTAAAGATTCGTTCCTTTATCCACGGAGGCGCCCAGGAGCGCAAGCGCCGTGCGGGAACAGAGAATGTGCCCGGCATAGTGGGATACGGCAAGGCAGTGGAGCTGGCCATGGCCACCATGGAGGAACGGGCTGCCAGGGAAACGCAGATGCGGGATTATCTGATGAAGCGGGTTATGGATGAGGTGCCCTTTACCAGAATCAACGGCTCACGCACCAGCCGCCTTCCCAACAATGTGAATTTTGCTTTCCAGTTTATTGAAGGTGAATCCCTTCTCATCAAACTGGATATGGCGGGAATCTGCGGATCCAGCGGTTCCGCCTGTACCTCTGGGTCACTGGACCCCTCCCATGTGCTTTTGGCCATCGGACTGCCCCATGAGATTGCCCACGGCTCCCTCCGTCTTACCTTAAGCGAGGAGAACACAAAGGAAGAGATGGATTATGTGGTGGAGCAGATTAAGGATATCGTGGGATACCTGCGCAGCATGTCGCCTTTGTATGAGGATTATATGAAGCACAACGGCAGTGAGAAAAAATAATATACAGGGAAAATCCTGTATGAAAGATAAACTTGGAACGATTCAGGAGGAATATAGATGTACACAGAAAAAGTAATGGACCATTTTGAGCACCCCAGAAATGTGGGTGAGATAGAGAACCCCAGCGGAATGGGGACAGTGGGGAATCCCAAATGCGGCGATATCATGCGGATTTACCTGGATATTGATGAGAATCAGGTTATCCGTGACGTGAAGTTCAAAACCTTTGGCTGCGGGGCTGCTGTGGCAACCAGCAGCATGGCCACGGAGCTGGTAAAGGGAAAGACAGTCCGGGAGGCCATGACCGTTACCAATAAAGCAGTCATGGAAGCACTTGACGGACTGCCGCCTGTTAAGGTACACTGTTCTCTGTTGGCAGAGGAAGCAATCCATGCGGCCCTCTGGGATTATGCACAGAAAAACGGTATTACCATTGAGGGCTTAGAAAAGCCCAAGGATAATATTGAGGAAGAGGAAGAAGAGGAGAACTATTGAGCAGGAAGGTAGTAGTAGGCATGTCAGGAGGAGTTGACTCCTCCGTGGCAGCCTGGCTGTTAAAGGAACAGGGTTACGATGTGATTGGCGTGACCATGCAGATTTGGCAGGATGAGGATACTGAGGTCCAGGAGGCAGAGGGCGGATGCTGCGGTTTAAGCGCGGTGGATGACGCCAGAAGGGTTGCCATGGACCTGGGTATCCCTTATTATGTCATGAATTTTAAGGAAGAGTTCCGTAAAAACGTGATGGATTATTTTGTGGGTGAGTACGTGGAGGGAAGGACGCCCAACCCGTGTATTGCCTGCAACCGCCATGTGAAATGGGAGTCGCTGCTCAGGCGGAGCATGGCCATCGGGGCTGATTACATTGCCACAGGCCATTATGCGCAGATAGACAGGCTGCCGGGAGGGCGTTATTCCCTGAAAACCTCGGTTACAGCCGCAAAGGACCAGACATACGCGCTTTATAACCTGACCCAGGAACAGCTGTCCCATACCCTGATGCCTGTGGGAAGCTACCACAAGGAGGAGATACGGGATATGGCAAAGCGCCTGGGGCTGCCGGTGGCGCATAAACCGGACAGCCAGGAGATTTGCTTTATCCCTGACCACGACTACGCGTCGTTTATTGAGGAATACACTGGCAGGGAGCTGCCGCCGGGAAACTTCGTGGACCTGGACGGCCGTGTTCTGGGGCGCCATAGGGGCATTACACACTATACGGTGGGCCAGAGAAAGGGGCTGAACCTTTCCATGGGACGCCCTGTTTTCGTGGTGGAAATACGCCCTGAAACGAATGAAGTCGTCATCGGCGACAATGAGGATGTATTTACAAATGTGCTCCGCTGCGATAAACTGAACTGGATGGCAGTTGACGGACTTCACGGAAAGCCCATGGACGTCATAGCCAAAATCAGATACAGCCACAGAGGAAGCCCCTGTACCATCCGCGAAATCGGGGATGATATGGTGGAATGCTGTTTCCATGAGCCGGTCCGGGCTGTGACTCCCGGGCAGGCCGTGGTATTCTACGACGGGGATTATGTGGCAGGCGGAGGTACCATAATAAGATGAAGCGGAAGATAAGAGAAAGAAGCGCCGGATGTAAGAGCAGCGGGGCGCCCACAGACAGAATAGAACATAACGGAACGGCACGTAACAAACGGCGGGCAAATGGTCTGGCTGCCATTGGTCTGGCAGGCATCCTGGCTGCCGGCATGGGACTGACCGGGTGCCAAAACTATGAGTCCAGCAGCGAGATGAAGGCCAGAATCCAGTCCGAAGGCGGGGAGGCGTCCTGGAACCGGGAGAGCCCGGCAGCCGTCGGGGCCTCAGCTGTGCAGGGAGAAGGCAGTGCGGATAATGGCAGTACGGCTGAGACCATCAAACTGGACACAGAGCGGACCACAGCCCCCATGCCCCAGTTTGAGGATGTGTCGGACACGGTTTATGTGAAATCATCAGACGGCGGCAGTGTGCGTATACGCTCTGCCTGCGATACCGGGGATGATTCCAACATTCTTACATACGCCAGTCCCGGGACAGCGCTAAAGCGAACCGGGAAGGGAGAGCAATGGACCAGAATTGATTATAATGGGACAGCGGGCTACATATCATCGGGATATATAACCACCCAGGTTCCGGAGACCGCAGCATTGCCGCCTCAGGCATGTGTGGACAGCGGGGAGATAACCCTGAATCCTTCGTGGAAATACGCGGAGTTTTCCAAGATTAATTCGGGTGCGGCAGTCCTGTACCGTACCGAGGCAGCCAGTCCCAAGGGCATCACGATTTGTGTCAACGCGGGTCATGGAACCAAGGGCGGCGCTTCCGTCAAGACACAGTGCCATCCCGACGGTACTCCCAAGGTAACCGGAGGCACTACCGGCGCAGGGGCCACCTCTGCGGCAGCTGTGTCAGGCGGCATGACATTTGCTGACGGAACTCCTGAGAGCAAGGTGACGCTGTCCATGGCAAAGATACTTAAGGATAAGCTGCTGGCGGCAGGATATGATGTGCTGATGATCCGGGAGAGCGACGATGTCCAGCTGGACAACATAGCCAGGACCGTCATTGCCAACAATGCAAGCGACTGCCATATTGCCCTTCACTGGGATTCCACCACCAATAACAAAGGGGCATTTTACATGAGTGTTCCCAATGTGGAATCATACCGCAGCATGGAACCTGTAAAGTCCCACTGGCAGCAGCACAACGCCCTTGGTGAAAGCCTGGTGGCCGGCCTTAAGGGGGCAGGAGTCAAGATATTTTCCGGCGGCTCCATGGCCATGGATCTGACCCAGACTTCCTTTTCCACGGTTCCTTCCGTGGATATAGAGCTGGGAGATAAGGCGTCCGACCACTCTTCGGCCACGCTGGCCACGCTGGCAGACGGTCTGGTGGCCGGGGTAAACCAGTATTTTGGACAATAAAGAACAATTGTAAATGTAAGGAAAACGTAAATCCTTCCACATTTACAAATAATACCTGATGCGTTACAATGGACATAACACCAAAGGTTTGTTTAAGACAAGGAGGGATTACATGAAATTGATGAAACGTCTGGCGGCAGTGGTTCTGGGAGTTGCCCTTTTATGTCCCATGACCGCCTATGCGGCCCAGTCACAGGAAGCATTGGAGCTGTACAAGGCAGTGGAAGCCAGAAACCAGAACATGACGGATATGAACGCCTTTTACGATTTCAAGATGAAGATGTCAGGCAGCCTGTTTGAGAACGAAGGTATTGGTCCCGTTGACATGCGGCTGGAGATGAATATGAAGATGAATCATATACAGGATCCCAGCCAGATGCGCTACATGGCCTATTGCCGTATGACGATTCCGGAAAGTGAGCCTATCACCTATTCCATGTATTATCTGGACGGCTATATCTACATGGATATGCTGGGCCAGAAGGTTAAGTACCCTGTGGCCATGGGAGACATGATGAACCAGGCCCTGGCGTCATCCAAGGCATTCGATGTGCCGGAAGATTTGGTTGGAGACTTTAGCCTGTGGGATGAGGGAGAGAACAAGGTCATCGGCTATACCATCAATGATGCCAAGATGAACGAGTACATGCAGATGGTACTGGGTTCCACCGGACTTACAGGTATGCTGGACGGCCTTGATATGAAGCTCTACAATATCCGCGGAGAGTATGTGGTTAATCCGGCCGGCGACTGCATTAAGATGCGCCTTAAGATGGATATGGATATGACCATGCAGGGCGAGACCTTCAGCGTGAACCTGGACGGCGATGTGGGAATAGCGGATCCCGGCCAGCCCGTGGATGTACCTGTTCCAAATCCTGCGGAATATACCGATATTCAGGCAGCAGCCAGTTAGAGGGAATTTGAGGCTGTATGAAAGACAGTTTTAGAATTTGCGAAAATGTCTAAAAAATTAACGCCAACTACTACACAAAACACGGATTTTAGTGTATAATGCAGTAGTTGGTATTTTTTTGGAGGAGTACCCAAGTGGCTGAAGGGTCTGGCTTCGAACACCAGTAGGTCGGTAGCACCGGCGCGAGGGTTCAAATCCCTCCTCCTCCGTTTATGCAATGAGGGCAGTCCGTAAGGACTGTACCTGAAACAGAACACATACCAGCACAATGCCCGGAGCGGGCCGTATCTGCGGTCCTCCGGGCATTGTGCTGTTTTGTGCTGTGACGATTGCCGGCATCTGCGCCGGCCCGGGAAGGAAGGGGGTAAAAGTGCGCGGAAAAATGCAGCCCTGGTTCATCAGGACTGCATGCGGTTTTCAGGAAATTCCTGAGGAAAATCATGGGTGGCGCTGTCAGCGCCGGGTAAATCTATTTCAGGAATGTCTCCATCCCCATAGGTGCTGCTGTTTCTTCCTGGAAGTTCCAGGGGTTCCTGTCTGCCGGGATCCTGCTTTCCGGGTGTCTGTATTCCGTCCATGTGCCATCATCCTTCCGTAAACATATTTTCCACGTAGTTGCGCATTTCCTCATGGCTGGTTATGTTTCTGGCCCTGTTTACCACCTGTTTCTGCTCCGGCTCCGTAAGACCGGAGAAACGGCTCATGGCTTCGGGATTCATGGCCAGCTCCATGGTAAATCCAATGGGAAGTTCATCTCGCTCTATCATATTCATCACCTCAGGATTAGTATGGAGGGCGGGGATGGAAAATATGCATGGCAGGATTGGTTATTTATCAGGATTCGGTATTTAAAATGTACCTGTAACGGAACCGGGAATGGTGAATTGTACGGCACCCATGTATCCCGGCGCCACATCATATTCATTAAAGGTAATCACAAGTTCGCCGTTTTCATTGAAGTAATAACTTTCATCGCCTGTCAGTCCCTTGAAATCCTCATCCGGCATATCGGATTGGTAGAAGTACACCACAGAGTCATCCTTTGCCATCTGTTGGGCCATCTGGCTCTTTATATTGTCGCTGACGGCCTCCAGCATTTCCAGACGGTCATGGAACAGGTCTTTTAAGGAGATGATGCTGCCGGTAGCCTTATCTATGGTAAATACCTTGACGAACTGAGTGCCGCTGGCCATGGTAAGGGTGGTATCAATGCGGATGGACAGGTATTTGCTGTTGTCTGTTACCACTTCATACTGTGAATCCAGGCCATAGTGCCCCTCTCCGTTGTCTCTGGACAATTCTTCCTCGTACATGGCAATAAGCTCATTGCCGTAATCCTCTATGGATTTGTTGGCCGGCACCTGGGCGCCCTCGGTCCCTTCAATCGTCACCTGGGGAACCTTGATATCTGCCTCAAAATTATCTTTTTTATCTTCATAGGTGCGGAAGGTTACCACCTTTGCAATGGATCCAATGACCGGAATCTGTTCCATGGCATTGGCAAGGGCCGGAGTGGCGTTGGCCAGCACGGTAATGGCAATCATGGCAGCGGCAGCGGCCCCGCCTGTTTTTTTTGCGAATTTCATGATAATCACACCTTTCTGTTCTTTTTTTGCCTGGGCAATGCCCGCAAGCATGCGTTCCTTTGCTTCCGTTGGAACCGGTATGCTTTCATAATCTGATTTCAGCTTATCCATCGGTCTGTTTTCTTCCTGTTTCATGAGCATGGCTCCTTTCTGAAAAATGGTTCTGGTTTGCGCCCAAGGGCATTGGCTCCAGTTCCAGCCTTAGTTTTTTCAGGGTACGGTAAAGCCTGGCCTTTACTGTATTAAGATTTTCACCTACTATATCAGCAATATCTTCTAATTTAAGATCCTCAAAATACCGCAGTATGATGACGGTCCTGCTTTTGTCATCCAGCCGGTTTATCATCTGTTTTAAGTCCAGGTCCTGGTAATGGTCCTCTGTGGGTGTTTCTTTCTTTTTCCTGCGCAGCATATCCAGGCTTGTGTTGACTACGATCCGGTAAATCCATGTGGACAGGTAGTCTTTATTTCTGACCCCTTTGCAGTCCTTAATTGCCCGATAGGCGCTTTCCTGGACTACATCCAGGGCATCATCCTGGTTTCGCATCAGCTTAAATGCCAGGCGGTAGTAGCGTTCATAATTTTCTGTAAGGAGACGTTCTGTTTCCGCCGTATTGTTGTATAAGCCCATGTATCTGCATCCTCCTTTCGTATCCTTCTGACTGTTAGACGTCTGAGGCGGGGATAAAGTTGCATCTATTTTAAGATTTTACAGATTGGTTTATAAAATGCAACATCCATTGTGTTTTAGGCTGAAAAATGTTATATTGTTCATGTGACAGAATCAGCGGAACATGAATCAATGAAAGGTGTACGAAAGGATGAAAGAGGAACGGACCAACGATATAGACAGGATGAGAGAATACGAAGATATCCGGCAGGTACCGCTGGAGCCCAACAGGCCTGCGTCAGGCCGGCAGAATCCTCCTGTGGGGGATTCCTACATAGGGGGCAGGCCCAGACGAGAGCGGATTTCCAGGAGAAAGCCCGGTATAGGAGATGGGGCGCCGGAGGCCAGAACGTCTGCAGCCAGAAAGTCTGCTGACAGAACGGCGCAGGAGGTCCAGAACACCGGAAAGAAGGCTGACCGGTCCCAAAGAAGTAAAAAAGCAGGAAATTCAGGCTCTGGAGAACACCGGAACCGTTCGGGCAAAGGCGTGTCCTTCCTTGCACTTTTGCTGGTGCTCATATTGGGCGCCGGCGCCGGTCTGGGCGGAGGCTATTACCTCTGGGGATGGGAGCGGCCTTATACCGTGGATTTGAAGGCGGTGGAGGTGCCGGATTATGTAGAGCAGGATTTTATAAGGAAGAATATATTTTCCAGGCCGGACGTGGGGCGTCAGAAGGTGGATAAGATTGTCATACACTATGTGGCCAATCCCGGTTCCACGGCCAAGAATAACAGGGACTATTTTGACAGTCTGGCTGACCAGGACCCGCAAAAAAGCGGTTCGTCCGCCAGCAGCCATTTTGTGGTGGGGCTGGAAGGTGAAGTTATCCAGTGCATCCCTGTAAATGAGATTGCCTATGCCAATGCCCCTTTAAACAACACCACAGTCGCCATAGAGGTGTGCCATCCGGACGACAGCGGAAAGTTCAATGATGCCACCTATGAATCCCTGGTGGATTTGACAGCCTTCCTCTGCAGGCAGCTGAAACTGACGCCCGGGGACGTTATACGCCATTATGATGTGAATGAAAAACTCTGCCCCAAGTATTATGTGGAGCATGAGGACGCATGGGAGCAGTTCCTTAAGGATGTAAAGACGGCCATGAAGACGGAAAGCGCGGGATAAGGTGCATAGACATATGAAACTAAATACATGAATATAATAAATGCCGTACAGTCTTGTGGTAAAAGATTGTACGGCGTTTTCAGACGCAGACGGAAACTTCCGGCTAAAGAGGAATGAATTCCGGCTTTCTGCCATGGTACACGGTAAAATATTTATAACCGCAGTCAGACAGCAGTTCGCGGCAGGTGTCAAAGGCATAACCCACATATTCCGGGGTATGGGCGTCGGATCCAATGGTTATCATCTCGCCGCCCAGCTCCCGGTAGCGCATGAGAATCTTCCGGCAGGGATTGGGCTGGCCCAGGCCGTACTTGAAACCGCCTGTGTTGCACTCCAGGGATTTGCCGTTTTCAATAAGAATCTTTAAGAGAGGGTCAATCCACTGGCTCAGATGCCGGTAGTCGTAAAAGTCATTCTGGTGGGGAGCGTAGCGCACCGCATAATCCAGATGGCCAAAGGAATCAAAGGTGCGGCACAGGTCTCTGACACGCACCAGGGAGGCTTCAAAGAAATCCTCAAAGCCGGGCACCTCGCCCCGCTTGTTCCAGTATTCCGGGTCATATGGGTCCATGCTCTTTACAAAATGGCTGGATCCGATGATGAAATCAAAGGAATCCCCGTAGCGCTTTACAAAGTGCTCCAAATATTCCTTAAGATGATCCTGAAGTCCCAGCTCGATTCCGATGTTGATGCGGATGCGGTCCCTGTACTCTGCCTGGAGCATGCGCAGGGACGTGAGATAGGTGGGGATATCCAGGATAAAATCACAGTCGCAGAATCCGGAATCGTAGTCGTGGTGGTCGGTAATACACATCTCCTTCATGCCCAGTTCTATGGCTTTCTCAATCTGCAGGCTGATGGGGGTGTTGGAGTCACCGGAAAATTCAGTGTGCAGATGGCAGTCGTATATCATTGGAGCTTCTCCTTTGCTTCTATATAAATAATAGCTTATTAATAAAAAACAGCAGTATTTTTATTAATACCGGCATTTTCATACGCATTTCATAACAACATTATAGCAGAAAATACCCGAATGGCAAGATTCCAGTCTTTTCTTCGTATAAAAAGGTCAAAGATCCGTAAAAATAAAAAAAGGACTTGCCATTTCTTTAGAAATTGATTACAATAGAGAGAGGTTGATTAATATTTAACAATAATATATTTTTTAACAAACTAGGAGGAATTGAATCATGGCAGTAAAAGTAGCGATTAATGGATTTGGACGTATTGGACGTCTGGCTTTCCGTCAGATGTTCGGAGCAGAAGGTTACG